>Ga0075121_1000610_pt1 | contig 24457 bp, 18 predicted proteins | sample AntAceMetag02UKG_FD_69793 | JGI IMG/M metagenome (GOLD analysis project Ga0075121, IMG submission 69793) | Saline lake microbial communities from Ace Lake, Antarctica - Antarctic Ace Lake Metagenome 02UKG | ecosystem: Environmental > Aquatic > Non-marine Saline and Alkaline > Saline | place... | reverse complement strand
TCCTTCAGGATCGGTTCCAGTTGCGGCAACAGGTATTCCACAGGTTCACGCCCATGTTTTCGTTCCACATAATCCTTCACCATTCCGCTGTCCAGGGGACCGGGCCGGTACAGGGCCACCAGGGCGGTAATATCATCAAACCGTTCGGGTTTAAGACGCACCAGCAGATCCTTCATACCCGAGCTTTCCAGCTGAAATACGCCGGTGGTATCGCCGGAAGCCAGCAGGCGGTAGGTGTCTCCGTCGTCAAAATCCAGATTTTCAAGATCCGGCGGTTCTTTTCCCTGTTTGCCAATCAGTTGGAGCGCATTTTCGATAACCGTGAGGTTGCGAAGTCCCAAAAAATCAAACTTGACCAGTCCGCTCATCTCCACATGCTTCATGTCGAACTGAGTCACGACCTCGCCCTTCTTGCCTTTATACAGGGGCAGGTATTCCACCAGGGGTTTGTCGCCGATCACAACCCCGGCTGCATGGGTCGAAGCATGCCGCGGCAGGCCTTCCAGAACCCGGCATATTTTCAGCAATTCATTGACCTCGGGCCGCTGCCGGGCCATCTCCAAAAACCTTGGTTCCATTTTGATGGCGTCCGCAAGGCTGATATTCAGCACATCCGGCACCATCTTGGCGATACCATCCACATCCCTTAAAGGAATATCCAGGGCACGGCCCACATCGCGAATAACGGCCCGGGTCTTTAGTTTCCCAAAGGTGATAATCTGGGCCACATACTCTCCGCCACCATAGCGATCCACAACATATTTGAATACTTTTTCCCGACCGTTAATACAAAAATCCACATCAATATCCGGCATACTGACGCGAGCCGGATTCAGAAATCTTTCAAAAATGAGGCCGTGCTCGATGGGATCCAGTTCCGTAATGCCCATGGAATAGGCTACGATACTGCCGGCAGCCGATCCGCGACCGGGCCCGACAGGCACATGATTTTCTTTGGCATACTGAATAAAATCAGCCACAATCAAAAAATAACCGGGAAATTCCATCTCGATAATCATGGCGATCTCATATTCCAGGCGCTTGTCATAGACCGTTGTATCGACATGGGGATTCCGGGATTTGACCTGCTTCATACGCTCGGCGTAGCCTTGTCTGACTTTTTGGTCGAAGAGGGCATTCGCATCCGGTTCGCTGTTGCCTTCACCGCTTGTAAACTGGGGGAAATGATACGAAAAATCAAAGTCATAGCTGCATTGTCGGGCAATTTTAACCGTATTTTCAAGGGCTCCGGGGTAATCGCCGAAATAATCGTACATCTCCCGCGGAGATTTAAAATAAAGCTGGTCTGTGCGGAACTTGAATCGGTCGGCATCATGAATGGTTTTGCCGGTCTGAATGCAGAGAAGCACATCATGGGCCTTGACATCTTCCCTTTCCAGATAATGGCAGTCGTTACTGGCCACCAGGGGGAGGCTCAGGCGCAGGCTCATATCCAGCAGGGCCTGGTTGACGGTTTCCTGAATCTCGATGCCGTTGTTCTGGACTTCCAGAAAGAAATTCCCCTCGCCATAAGTCTTCACAAACCAGCACGCCGATTCGTCGGCCTGCTCAATACGACCGTTCTTTATGTGCATGGGAATTTCACCATGCAGACAGGCTGAACAGGCGATCAACCCCTTGCTGTGGGCCTGAAGCAATTGCTTGTCCACCCTGGGCTTATAATAAAAACCCTTGAGTTGGGCAATGGTGGCCAGCTTGCACAGGTTGCGGTAGCCCTCCCGGTTTTTGGCCAGGAGCAAAAGGTGGGACAGACCTTTGTTGTCCTGAGCGCTGCGGTCTCCAATGGTCCGCGGCGCCACATAGCATTCACAGCCGATAACCGGCCTGATCCCTGCACTTTTGGCTTTTTCATGAAATTCCAGAACCCCGAACATGGTGCCATGATCCGTGATGGCCACGGAATCCATACCGAACTCGGCCACCCGTTTCAAAAGCGGATCGATTCGAATGGCACCATCCAAAAGGCTGTACTGGGTATGCACGTGAAGATGAACAAACGGTCTATCTGGTTGCGTATCTGACATATTTTTATAAGCCGGCAGGTAAAAGGTGGTCTTGAATTATGAATCGACAATCATAAATCCAACTGCGCCTATTCGAGCCTGTAATTGGGCGCTTCCTTGGTGATTATCACGTCGTGAACATGGCTTTCCCGGAGGCCGGCCGAACTGATTTTAATGAAACGGGCCTTTTCCCTGAGTTCGTCAAGATCCCGACTGCCCACATAGCCCATGCCGGCTTTCAGCCCGCCGATAAGCTGCAGAAGATTGGATGACAGGGAGCCGATATGGGGAACACGTCCGACAATTCCTTCAGGAACCAGTTTATTATCTTCGGGTTTTTCGCCTTGATAATAACGGTCCCGGCTGCCCTTTTTCATGGCTTCCAGAGATCCCATACCCCGATATACTTTATAGGTGCGTCCCTGGAAAAGGATCGACTCTCCCGGACTTTCATCGGTTCCGGCAAAGAGCCCTCCGATCATTACCGAATGTGCACCGGCTCCAATGGCCTTGGTAATATCACCGGAATATTTGATACCGCCGTCGGCAATCATGGGAACCCCGGTTTTTGCGGATATGGACCTGCAGTTCATGATGGCCGTCATCTGCGGAATACCGATTCCGGCCACGATCCGGGTGGTACAGATAGACCCGGGACCGATCCCGATTTTAAATGCATCGACACCTGCTTCGATCAAATCTTCGGCCGCTCTGGCGGTACCAACGTTGCCGGCGATCAACTCAATCTCTTTAAACGTCCCTTTTAATTTTTTAACGGCATCTATTACATTTTTCGAATGACCATGAGAGGTATCGATGAGGATAACATCGGCCCCGGCCTTGAGCAGGCTATCGGTCCTTTCCATCATGTCATCCCCCACCCCTACGGCGGCACCGACCCTGAGCCGACCCAGGCTGTCCTTACAGGCATGAGGATATTTTCTGATCTTTTCGATATCCTTGATTGTAATCATTCCGGCAAGCCGCCCCTTTTGATCCACCACCAGAAGCTTTTCGATCCGGTGTTTGTGCAACAGTTTTTTAGAATCCTCAAGTGAAATTCCCTCATTTACCGTCACCAGATTTTCACCTGTCATAACCTCGGAAATTTTCCTGTCCATTCGGGTTTCAAAACGCAAATCACGGTTGGTAACAATACCCGCCAGTTGCTCACCTTTGACCACGGGAACGCCTGATATCCGATATTGCTTCATCAATGCCAGAACTTCGCTTACCTCGCGATCCGGACCGATGGTGACCGGATCCACAATCATACCGCTCTCGGACTTCTTCACCCCGTCAACTTCCCGGGCCTGGCTTTTAATGCTCATATTGCGATGAATAAATCCGATTCCGCCCTCCCGAGCCATGCTGATGGACACGCGCGCCTCTGTTACAGTGTCCATTGCGGCACTCACAATGGGGATGTTCAATGCAATATTCTTTGTCAGGCGAGTACTTACATCCGCATCCTTGGGCAGCACATCGGAATAACCCGGAACCAGCAGAACATCATCAAACGAATAGGCATCTTCCGGCGGTACTTTAATCATAACCACTTTCCCCCATGAATATTTAATTAAATAAAAATTCGACCCCAAAGAGCCGGATCAAGTTAAGCCCGAAGGGCATAGTTTATTACGTATACGTTCAAATTCACGACCCCGTTAATGGCAGGAACCCTGAACGCTGCCCGGGCCGTGAAGGCAATGTTTTTATTGTTAAAATCAATTTTAACGGCAACCATGATACCCGGCGCCGGTTTCAAAAAAAAGGATTTGAGGATTGGATAACAAATGGATTGGTTTTTATCAATCTTTATATGAAAATCGGCGGCAATATCATTTAAATAAAATGCCTTGAAAATTGTAAAAATTATTTACGATTTGACAAAAATCAAAGCTTGTTTGAAAAATATTCTGGCAAATTTTCATAATTTCGATTAAGATTGAGGATGAAATGAATTGAATTAAGAATGCGGAATATTGCTCATTATATTCAATATGTGCCACTTGTGGCTCGCGCAAACCCTTATCGGGTACATCTATAGATTGGAAGTAACAACGATGCTGTTGAAAATAAATCCACAAACTCCCCAGCAAAGACTCATTGGAAAAGCCGTGGAGATTCTGAAAAAAGGCGGAACCATTGCCTACCCCACTGATACGTTTTACGGAATCGGCTGCGATATCATGAACAAAAAAGCCATCCAGAAAGTATATCAGCTAAAGCAGCGCAAACCATCCAAGCCTTTCAGCTTCATCTGCTCCGGGCTTAAAAACATAAGTCATTACGCTAAAGTTTCAAACTATGCCTATAAAACCATGCGGCGGTTATTACCTGGTCCCTACACCTTTATTATGGAAGGATCCAAGCTGGTTCCCAAAATCATGCTCACCAAACGCAAAACCGCCGGCATCCGGGTCCCTGACAATCAGATATGTCTTGAACTGGTCAGACAACTGGGCAACCCGATCATCTCCACCAGTGCCATCGACTCCAATGACATGCCCTACCATGATGCATCCCTGATCCATGAAGATTTTGGCTGCCGGCTGGATGCGGTCATTGAAGGGGGACCGATTATCAACAAACCGTCCAGCGTAATCTCCCTGATAGATGATATTCCTGAAATTATCCGGGAAGGTCTGGGGGATGTCAGCAGTTTTGAATAGTCGAAGCAAAGAACTGCAGACATTGCGGATAGATGCCCGATCCGGCAAAGCCGGAAGCAACTTTGAAGATTGAAAAATAAAGTGCCTACTCTTCTGCCGGCTGGTACAGGTATCCGGTGTACATCTTTGGCCGGATTGCACTCTCGACAAGGGACCTTATGGATGATGAACCGGTAATGTACTTAAGCAGAGACAATTTTTTTTCCCGTGCATAGACGGCAGTGACTTTACCCTTTATCCCCCCCATACGACCGGCCCACTCAATGGCATCTTCAAAGTTGCCGAGTCGATCCACTAGGCCAATCTCAAGAGCTGTTTCACCTGAAAATATCCGCCCGTCGGCAATACTTTCAACCTTTTCGGTTTTCAGACTGCGGCCTTCGACAATGGCCGCTACAAACTGTCTGTGAATAGTATCAACAACCTCCTGCAACAATTTTTTTTCAGCATCGGTCATTTGCCGGGAGGGAGATCCGGTATCCTTAAATTCCCCGCTCTTGACAACCACAGGGGTCAGTCCGATCTTGCCCAGTAATTCCTGAAAGTTTGTAAATCCCATGATAACGCCGATGCTGCCGGTTATGGTGCCCGGATTGGCCATAATGCCGTCTGCTCCGGCTGCCACGTAATATCCTCCGGAAGCGGCCACTGCGCCCATGGAAACCACAATTTTTTTTATTTTAACGGTTTTTTGTACTTCCCGGAATATCTCCTGAGAAGGTCCCACGCCACCACCGGGAGAGTTTATCCGCAAAACAATGGCCTTAATGGAATTGTCTTCACGAAAACTTTTGATCTGCCCGATGACAACGGTTGCATCGACAATGACGCCGTTAATTTCAACGACTCCGACTTTTTCACCGCCCATCTTTCCGATTCCCGGGTAACTGCACCCACGCAGGCCGAAAACCACCAAACCGGCCATAACAATAGCCGCCACAGCCGCAATGCTGCTGAAAAAAATCAAAAAGTAAAGATATGGATGTCTACGTGAAAACATAAGATCATGGGTTGAAAATAAGGGTAAAAACTAAGATGAGCGATTAGCTCTTAGCAATTAGCGGTTAGCTCCTATATTTTAGGAGTTTACCAGTACTGCGATTTCCACCAATTGGATGAAATGATGACCTTTGACAATATATTGAAATTATTGTGCTAATTGCTAAAAACTAACTGCTGATAGCTCAATTTAGGTAAAAACAACAAGTGCCACTTGACGTGGCACTTGTTTACACACATTGTAACCGTTCACGATTTACAGTTGTCGGTTCACGGTTGAAAAACCAAAAAATTAAAATCAAAAATACTTCTACCGTTGGGACTACCTGAAAAGTTACGGCTATTTAAACAGCGCCCTTTTAATCGGAAGAGTGCTTATTCGCCTTCTCCGCCTTCTTCGCTGAATTTCTCTTTGAGATTTTCACGCAGGATTTCGCCGAAACTGGATGTGGTCGGCTTGATATTGCTCACATAATCGTTGAGGAGCTCTTTTTCATCCTCAACTTTAAGCCGCTTGACGGAAAGCGCAATACGTCGTTCATCGCTGTTGACATTCATGACTTTGGCCGTCAGAAGATCGCTCACGTTGAACTGTCCCACCGGCGTTTTTATTTTCTCTTTACTGATTTCAGATACATGCACAAGGCCTTCGACACCCTCTTCCAGTTCAACAAAAACACCAAAATCAGTAACGTTGGTCACCGTACCGGTGATCTCTTTGCCCACTGTATAGCGTTCCCGTACTGTTTCCCAGGGATCGGGCTGCATCTGCTTGATTCCCAGTGAAAATCTTTCATTTCCCTTATCGATCTCAAGCACGATCGCCTGAACCACATCTCCTTTTTTATACATCTCGGAAGGGTGCTTAATTCTCTTGACCCAGGAGATGTCGGAAATATGGACCAGGCCGTCAATCCCTTCATCAATACCGACAAACAATCCAAAATCGGTAATATTCTTGATTTTACCCTCGATGGTAGTACCCACTGGATATTTGTCGCTGATCACATCCCAGGGATTCGGGGATACCTGTTTCATCCCCAGAGAAATACGCCGGTTGCCTGGGTTGATATCCAGAACAATCGTTTCAACCTTTTCACCGACACTGACAATCTTGGAAGGGTGACGTACCTTCCGGGTCCATGACATTTCCGAGACATGGATAAGTCCCTCAATACCCTCCTCCAGCTCGATAAATGCACCATACTCGGTAAGACTTACAACCTTTCCGGTGATTTTAGACCCTATCGAATATTTTTCAGCAGCGCTGATCCACGGATCCTGGGTCAACTGTTTCATACCCAGCGAAACCCGCTCTCTTTCCAGATCAAGGCTCAGGATTTTCACGCGGATGTCGTCACCTACGGCAAAAAGTTCGGACGGATGCTTGACCCGGCCCCAGGAAATATCCGTGATGTGCAACAGGCCGTCAACACCGCCAAGATCAACAAAAACACCATATTCGGTAATATTCTTGACAATTCCATCAACAACTTTGCTTTCTTCAATACTGGAAAGAGTCGCGGTCCGCTGGGACTCCAATTCCTGTTCCAGAATAACCCTTCTTGAAAGAACAATATTGCTGCGTTTACGATTATATTTCAGGATTTTGAAGGTAAACGTCTGCCCTACCATTTCATCGAGATTACGGATAGGCCGCAGATCCGCCTGTGAACCGGGCAAAAAGGCCTGCACACCGATTTCAACGGAAAAACCGCCCTTGACACGGGTGGTGATAACGCCGTCAACGGTTCCATCGTCATCGTAGGCCTTTTTTATCTCTTCCCATACTTTGACTTTGGCGGCTTTTTCTTTGGACAGGATAACGACTTCGTCTTCTTCATCCCACCATTCCACCATGACCTCTACGGTATCATCTACCTTGGCGTTTATATTGCCCTCTTCATCCTTGAATTCATTGATTCGTATCTGGCCTTCCGACTTGTAGCCGATATCAACCAGTACATAATCTTTATCAACCGAAATGATTCGGCCGATTACCACTTCTCCTTCGCCAAAACGCTTAAAACTCTCCTCATACATATCCATGAGGCTTTCCATGGTCTCTTCAGCGCCGGATTCATCTGTCGAGGATTCCATTTCACTATCATCCGTGCCAGGCTGGGTTTCCTCCACACCGGACTGGGTTTCCTCCACACCGGACTGGTCTTCCCCTTCTTCAAGAACTACAACCGTTTCTGGAATCTTACTTTGAGCTGATTGCTCGGTTACGTCATCTTTAATTAATTCTTCCATTTAACAAAATACCCCCTTAGCCAATTTTTTTTTGCTGTCTTTTTATATAAGTACAGCATAAGCGCTTCTCGTAGCAGATCATATCAGGAATAACAATAATTTATTTCATATTTTTTCATTTTACGGTCAACTTGGATTATTTTTCAAAAATGGCGCCATATATGCTTTAAAACCATGAATATTCCGGCATCCTGAACCCGGTAAAAAACAAATCTGTTTTTCGCAAAATCTATGCTGATTTTTTTTTGACCTGCTTTATGATTTTTTCAACGACGTCATAGATGGAAAGTGCCGTAGAATCGATCATTACAGCATCAACGGCAGGCTTTAAAGGTGCCAGTTTTCTGCTGCTGTCATTCTCATCCCGACGCCTGATTTCATCGGCCACCTGGTCAAGAGTCCGGTCGCTTACAGCCGTCGTTTCAGTAAAACGTCGCATGGCCCGTGCTTCATGGGATGCGCTTAAAAATATTTTAACATCGGCCCGGGGAAAAACCACCGTTCCCATATCACGTCCCTCAAAAACCACACATTGCTCCCGCCCCAGTTTTCGCTGCAATTTCAAAAGAAACCGCCTGACAACCGGCCTGGCCGATACATCCGAGGCCAGCATGGAAATTTCGGGTGTCCGTATCTGATCGGTAATATCCCGGTTGTTTAAAAGAAGCCGCAACTCTCCGTTTTCTCTTCTGATAAAATCCAGATGTAAATCGCTGCACAACCGGTCCAGCCCGTCATCATCATCTGCGGCAATACCATTGGCATATGCCGCAAGGGCCACACCCCGGTACAATGCGCCGGTATCCACATAGCGGTACCCCAGCCGATGGGCCACAGCCCGGCTGACCGTGGTTTTGCCGGCTCCGGCCGGGCCGTCAATAGTGATCACAAGCCCGGTGGGCCTTTCCTTTTCCGGTTGTTGATCCAGCGTTACATTCATGGTTTTCAGTATACCTTGGGGCATCCTTCATCAAAAGTGAAAAGTGAAAAATTGTGGTATCGCTCTGCCTTTTTATAAATAGTTCGACAGAACACCTTAACCAAAATAAATATTGAGACCATAAAATCGATAGAATTCCTTAAATTTTCACTTCTCAATTTTCAAGTTTCAATTTATCCCCTTCGAATCATTATGCCCGGGCCAGTACCTTTGCCAGGGCCGCGATAAACCGCCGGTTTTCTTCGGGGAGCCCCACATTGACCCGCAGATATTCATTATATCCATAGGAGCGCATGGAGCGAACAATAATTCCATGCATCAGCAGTTTTTCAAAAACATCCTGTGCATCACAGGCCACATTGATGAGAAAAAAATTGGTCTGGGTGGCAAAATAGCCGATCCCCATTTCATCCAGCGCATGATACAGATATTCCAGTCCCTCATGCACCAGGCGAACGCTCTTTTCCAGAAACCCGTCATCATCCAGTGCCGCCCCGGCCGCAGCCTGTGCCGGAAGACTGACGTTAAACGGTAGTCTTATGCGATGAAGCAGGTTTGACAATTTTGAGGGCATGATCCCGTACCCCACACGCATTCCGGCCAGACCGTATGCCTTGGAAAAGGTACGCAGGCTCACTATGGGACCAGTTTCATCGATATAATCATCCCCTTTTGCCGCATCCGGATCACGTACGAATTCCAGGTACGCTTCATCCAGCACCACCACGATATTCTCCGGCAGATCCGCCAGAAAACGATCCATATCATCCTTATAAACTACGGTCCCGGTGGGATTGTTGGGATTGCATATGAAAATCATGCGGGTTGCGGCGGTGATACTTTTTTTTACGGCATCCAGATCGATATGAAGTTTTGTCAGGGGAACATAGACCGGCGTTGCACCGGCACTGCGTACGGTAATATCATACATCAAAAACGACGGGCGGGGTATGATCGCCTCGTCCCCGGGCTGCAGCAAAGCCCGGGTCAAAAGTGCGATCACCTCATCCGATCCATTGCCCAGAACAATATTTTCCGGTTTTACGCCAAGTTGTCCGGCCAGTTTTACACTCAGGTCATGGGCCGCTCCGTCAGGATAGCGGTGCAGGCTATTCAAAACCTTTCTTGCGGCCGCAACGGCCATGGGCGAAGAGCCCAGTGGGTTTTCGTTAGATGCCAGCTTAACGGAATTTTGAATACCATACTCCCGTTCCAGCTCTTCAACGGGCTTGCCCGGCGTATACGGCGCAATGGACAAAATATGCTCGGGGGCGGATATCTTCATAATCATTCACAAATGCTCAAATCGGCAGAAGCCGGCTGTTATGTTGGCAACCGGGAATATCGAATGCCCTGCCTACAGGCTTGCTGCCGCATCAATCCCGGCATCAACGGCTTTCATATTCAATGGGATCAGTTTGGCTTTTCTGGCAAACTCCGTTTTAATACACTCCCGCAGACATTCGATATCGACAATCCGGCTGCGGGCTACAAATGCGGAAAGAGCCACGATATTCGCAGATCGGATACTGCCCAATTCAATGGCAATTTCGTTGACCGGCACACTCAGTTCATCAATATCATCCCGACCGGCACCAATGGGAATCAATGATTTATTGATCAATATGATACCGCCGGGCTTGACCACAGGTGCGAATTTCTCCAGAGAGGGACGATTCATGGCCACCAGGTGCATGGGGTTTCTGATAATCGGAGAGCCGATGGGCCGATCACTGACAACCACTGTACAGTAAGCGGTACCTCCCCGCATTTCAGGTCCGTAAGAGGGAATCCATACCACTTCCCGCCCTTCTTCCATACCTGCATGAGCCAGAATCTTGGCACTCAGCAAAATTCCCTGTCCCCCAAAGCCGGCAAACATTACTTCACTTTGCATTCCTTCCTCCTTGATATATAGAATCCTGTTAAACAGATTCTTCACAAGCATCTCTTTTGTTCGATCCGACATGTTGCATTATTTTTGACTTATTCACTTAATTCTTATTAGAGCTGACAATCGGATATTGACGGTATTCTGCTAATTTAATTTATGAAAAGACAGAGCGAAGCGATACCACAAATTTTCACTTTTCACTTCTCACTTTCGACTCTGTTCCGGTGTTTTAAATTCACCTAGTTCATAGTAGGGCAGCATTTTTTCTTCGGCCCACTTCAAGGATTCCAGAGGGTCAATCCCCCAGTTGGTGGGGCAGGTGCTGACCACCTCCACCATAGAAAAACAGGTGCCTTCCATCTGGTATGTAAACGCCTTTTTAATGGCCTGCTTTGTTTTTTTGACATACTTGGGTTTAATCACGGTCTGCCGGGTGATATACGCCGGTGTTTCCAGGGCTGCCAGCAGATTGGCCATCTTAACGGGCATGCCGACATCCTCGACATCACGGCCAAACGGCGACGTGGTTGTCCTCTGGCCCGGCATGGTGGTGGGGGCCATCTGGCCGCCGGTCATACCGTACACCGCGTTGTTGACAAATATGGTTGTAAATTTTTCTCCCCGGTTGGCGGCATGAACAATCTCGCTCATGCCGATACTGGCCAGGTCACCATCCCCCTGATAGGTAAACACCATCAGATCGGGCCTGACCCGCTTGATACCGGTAGCCATTGCCGGTGCACGGCCATGAGCCGCTTCCTGGAAATCAAATGTAAAATAATTATAGGCCAGTACGGCGCATCCCACCGGTGCAATCCCCACAGTTCTTTTCCGGATACCCAGTTCATCGATAACTTCAGCCACCAGCCGGTGAATAATCCCGTGGGTACAGCCGGGGCAGTAATGCGTGTGGTTATCGGAAAGTGCTTCCGGTTTACTGAATGTCTTTCCCATTATATATGCTCCCTTTTCCAAATTGCCGGCCGCTTAAAAGGCAAAATTTTATATTATCCTGCCTGCACAACCGTCAATTTTGTATCCTTAAACAATTACGTCCCTGATGACATCCATCACCTCTTCGGGGGTCGGCACATCGCCGCCGCACTTGCCATACCAGTGGACCGGGCGCTTACCCTGTACACTGCGCTCAACATCCTCTACGAGTTGCCCCATGCTCATTTCAATGCTGAAAACCGCCTGGCAGCTCTCTTTGACGGCAGCTTGGCGAATCGCATCAAGGGGAAAAGGAAACAGGGTCTGGGGCCGTAGCATCCCAACTTCCATGCCTTGCTCCTTGAAATTATCAATAGCCGTCCGGCAGACCCGGCTCATGGTGCCGTAGCTGACGATCAAGGCCTTGTAATCCGAATCCATGTTATAATTTTCGTATTGGATATCCTCTCTGACCATCTGCTCATACTTGGCCTTGAGTTTCAGGTTATGGTCATTGAGCGCTTCCGGGTCCAGAAACAGAGATTTGACCAGATTGCGCCGGCTGCTTTTGCGGGTTTCCATGCCGTTGGTGGCCCAGGCGTCCTTGTTGCTGGGCTCGGTTTTCAGATGGTCGGGGAATTCCACGGGTTCCATCATCTGCCCGATCAGTCCATCCCCCATAATCATAACAGGATTGCGATATTTTTCAGCTATGGGAAATGCCTTCATCACCATCTCAACGGCCTCCTGGACACTTGCCGGCGCCATCACCAGCAACCGGTAATCGCCGTGCCCGCCGCCTTTGGTGGCCTGAAAATAATCTGCCTGAGCCGGCAGAATGCCGCCCAGGCCCGGGCCGCCGCGCATAATATTGACAAACACTGCCGGCACTTCCGCTGCAGCAATATAGCTGATGGCTTCGCTCATAAGGCTGACGCCCGGGCTCGAAGAGGTGGTCATTACCCTTGCACCGGCACCACCGGCACCGAATAACATATACCCCACGGCGACTTCGCTCTCGCCCTGTAAAAAAACGCCGCCGACTTCCGGCATGCGCCGGGACAGATATTCCGCCACTTCGGACTGCGGGGTGATCGGATAGGCAAAATAGTTCAAACATCCCGCCCTGATGGCCGCCTCGCCGATCGCTTCATTCCCTTTCATTAAAATCTTACCCATAATACTCCTCCGTCTATGCCTGCGCTGCAGCAGTCTCTTCAACAATTTCCATAATTGTTATGGCCACATCCGGGCACATGGTACAGCAGATTGCGCAAAAAACACAGTCTTCCGGACGCGCCTGATAGGCCGGAAAATATCCCTTGTTGTTGCCCTCTTTGGAAATTTCCAGAACTTTTTTGGGACATACGGACACACACAAGCCGCATCCCTTACATCGATCCTTTTCAATTTCATGTCTGTACGCCATACTTTTCTCCTCTTTGTCTTGCCCTTATGTGCTCAACACTGCAGCTTCGCAGCTTTTTTCCAGGGCGGAACCATCTGTCTTTCAATCGGCAGAACCGGACACTCAAACCGCGTCAGATCGATCCCTGGCAGCAGATTTGCGGCCGCGGTTACAAATTCAAGCTGCAATCCGGTTTTCACGGACACCTGGCGGACAATATCATATCCGTTGTAAATCGTTTCCGAATCTGTTTCATCAATAAGATTGGCGTTTCCCACGATACCGGTTATAGCCAGCTTTGAAGAGGTCTCAATCTCGCGGCCGATCCTGAGACAGCCTTCAACGGTTTCCGTAAAGGGACGGAACGGATTGATCACCTGGAGCATGCGGACCTTCCGGCCTTTCAGGTGCCCTGCCAGTGAAGCCAGCACAGTGGCGCCGACATCGTCGCCCCCGGCATCCAGCAGGGCCAGGCCATGGGGATTTCGAATCATACCGGAAACCCTCGGGCTTAAAATAGGCAGGTCCGCGTGCATGTACCGGTCCGGCGGCAACACCACTTCAATACCCAGTGCCTCCAGCACAATCCTTGCCTCACGGGCTCTGAAGTATGGATTTACCAGATCAAGGTCCGCAATCTGAACGGTCATCCCTTCCCGCCTCTGGTGCACAGCAAGGTTTACGGCCACCTCGGTCTTGCCGCTACCGTAATTGCCCACTATGATCACAATACCATTAAAATCAATCTTCTTGTCATCCATCGCCAAAAACCAATACCTGCTTTTATCCATTGCCGTTAACCGGCGCCATCATACTCACACGGGAAACACGCCGTTCATTCTCAAATAAATCTTAACTTTATAAGGGCTGTATTCCATAATTGTCAAGGTGTTTGTTGCAAACCCGGGCCATTTCCAAATGCATGACACCCGCCCTCCCCTTTGGTTTTTCCCATTTTCAAAACGAAAAAATCAGAGAACGGAAGTCGGAGTTCAGAGGTCGGAGGTCGGAGGGTGAAAAAGACAACCTTATCCGTTTAACGCATTCTGTTGATTCGTCATGAAGAATGCCCAAATTGTCAATAATGCTTGATGTTCGAGAGGGTTTTGTTTATGTTACTCATGCTCAAGGGCTCGCGCAAAAATAAGTCAGCCAAGCCGTTTGCAATTACACTATAAAAAAATTCTGGTTCCGGAGGTACAACCATGGAATGGAAAAAAGACAAAACTTCCTTTGATGCCGGCGATATAAAAGTAAGCGATGAGGAAGACGAGGCGGAACTTCAGGATGAAGAATACGCTCCCTGGCAAACGACATCTCCGGGCAGCCTGGGTAAAAAAATATTCCAGGGGCCGAATTTTTTCTTAAAAATCATCGGCATCGGTCTTTTGACGGTCATTACAGCAATCATCATTTTTGTATTCGCATCCGGTTCGGATGATGTCCGGCATACAGACAAAATCAGTATGCTTGAAAGCAAAATTCAGTTGCTTGAAAATCAGCTTGCAGATATGGGACAGGCTCTTGAAAAAAACAGCGCGACAGCCGATCAGGCAGCAGGCCTGGCCGCCAGACTCGACAGGCTGGAGACATCAATACACTTGAGAATGGGCCAGATCACAGGCCAGGTTAGCGCCCTCAAAAAGCAGATTTCTGCAAAAAAGACCGTAACGCGCTCAAAAAGCAAAACTTCGAAAAGCACCGGGAAAACTGCTGTTAAGGTCCGCTCGCATGCGGTCCGATCCGGTGACACCCTGTACGATATTGCCCGCCGCTACGGTGTTACCGTAAATCAGTTAAAGCAATGGAACAAGCTGCCTTCCGGCGGCCGCATCTATCCGGGGCAAAAACTGAAAGTGGGAACCTGATCCGAATTCAGACCATTATATCCGACGTTTTGCGTTTTTAACTTAATTCTGAAATTCGTGTTTTTTCATGCCTGCCTGTGCGTGCCGCACGCAGGCAGGCAGGTCGAAAAATAAATCCCAATAGTCAAAAAACAAATGACAAATAAATCACAATGATTAAAATCCCAACTTTCAAAACGGGAAAAAACCAAAATAACAAAACGACTCCAGGCTATGTGTGAGCAAATAATTTGCTTTGGCTCTTATTTGAGATTTAAATATTGAAATTTGGAATTTGTTTGTCTTTTGGTGCTTGTAATTTGTGATTTTCCGGCTTGTCCGCCTCTGGCGGGTTTATCCGGCTGTGGGCGCCTGCACGAACATGCCCGTATCCTCCTCAAGCGCATAAAGCTTTTCAATCATAAACTCCACGTATTTTTCGCATTTGTCTTTCCAGATGCCCGATTCCAGAAACTTCCGGTATTCACCGGGCTTGGAAAAGTCCATGCCGATAAGCCCCCGGCAGATTATCTCCCCGAAATGCCGGTTGAATTCCGTGACAATCTTCGCCGAAAAGGTACGCACGGCATGCCGGGCCTGATTGGCTCGCTCTTTGTCGCTCAACGGACAGCGGTGCCGCAACCCGATGCATACGGCCGATGCCGACACCACCCCGCAGGGGGCATCCTGATAGCCGCCGATTCCCCCTAAAAAAGGAATTCCGGCCCATAAAAAATCTTCATTGCCCAGGTTATATGCCTCCCACATAACTTGCAGGATGGATGGCCCTCAGTGATATCCACTGTACATAAGTTCCAGTGCGCGTTCCTTTGCCTTTTCAACCGACATTTTCATTTCCATGTTTCTCATCCTCTATAAGTTGTATGATACTCATGGAGTATGCCATACTTTTATATCGCCGGCGATACAGCTTTATAACAACGGCATGGCGATTGCGTCAAAATCTGGCATGATTTATTATTTTAAATAAATCAGTAGATTACAAATACCGCATTAAAAACAAACACTGATAAAATAGTCTGCTGAATGCTGAAATCAGAAAATTGACTTAAGATATCAACCTGCCAGCGATTTAACACGTTTTGTCCCTATCCAGTTATCTTCTTTGCGGCTTTGCGCCTTGGCGAGAGCTATTGCCTTTTAATTGTTATGCCATAAGATTCTCTCGCAAAGTCGCAAAGCCGCGAAGGTTTTTTGCGTCATCAGTAAATGACCACTTTGAGAGATATGATCAAGGGGACATTTCTTCATTTGCCGACCAAAGACCATTTTATTGAATCCGGAATAGTGTCCTTGATCGTCATAACGAAAATCACGAGACAGGCGAACCCGGACAGGGACATGATAACAAACATATCACGCAGCGATGTCAGATCGGCAATATAACCCATGATGAGGCCGGCAATAATCACCCCCGTGTCAAAGGCACCATTATAAAACCCGAACACAGTCCCCCGTGCCTGCTGGTGGGTCTCATCGGCGACAAACGCCGACAGCGCCGGCGAACACAACGCAGATCCGCAGCCAAACAGGGCCCCGATGAGAAAAAGAAGCATGCGGGTATCTATTTTGGATACCAGGAAAACCGAAATAATCAATATGGAAAATGAATAGACAAATGCGGGTCCTCTGCCGATACGATCGATAAAATGAGCGGTGAAGATCCGGCAGAGGATAATGGTGCCTGACTCCGCCAGGAAAAAGAATCCGACATTCAGATGCGGTGTCTCTTTTAGCAAAACCGGCAGGAACGTTATAATGGCCCCGAAGATAACCGCATACACCAGGTTGATGCAGGCTGATACAATAATGCTTCTTCTGAAAATTATCTGGCGGTACCCAATTCGAATCTTCTTATGAGGCTTGTGATATTGCTCCTGCATCCAGACAATAACAAAAAAATTCAGGCCGCCCACCAATATGCAGGCAATGATCAATCCCAAAAAACCGAACCCGGAATAGATATAGACACCCAATAAAGGACCACAGGCAAAAGACAGCGTACTTGCGCTGGCCATGTGCCCCAGAATTTCACCTCTTCGATGCACCGGGGCCACATCGGTAACAACCGTGGGCATTGCGGTCGTATAAAATGTAATGCCAAGGCCATGGAAGAATCTTACGGTTACAAGATAGGTAAAATGTTCGGAAACCAGGTAAAAATAAGGGGCTATAAAAAAAATTGCCACCCCTATAATCAACGCCAGTTTCCTGCTTTTTTGATCCGTAACATATCCGGAAAGGGGCCTAAATAGAAGGACGCCCAGGGCAAAAGCCCCCAGAACAATCCCAATCTGGGTGTTTGTGTAGCCGATGGATGAGAGGTGAATGGGCAAGGTGGGCAGCAGCAAGGCTTCATTCAAAAAAAACAAGAATGTGGAAATAAAGAGTATGAGCAGGTTTTTGTTCTCAACAATATATTTCATATTTTTGTTATGTCCTTCTTTGCGGCTTTGCGCCTCGGCGAGAGCTATTGCCTTTTAATTGTTATGCCGTAAAATTCTCTCGCAAAGTCGCAAAGCCGCGAAGATTTTTGATATAGATACCAATCTTTTATAGGATATCCCGAGGGCCTCATTTTATTGACAATGGCACCATTATGACGTACGTTTATGCATCGTAACAACAAAGAATAAGGGAATTTTGGCCATGGATACAGCAACTTAAAATAAAAACGAACGGATCAATCTCCGCGTAAAAAGCAGCGCAAAACGGCTCATAGCGCGTGCGGCCGGTTTAGAGGGCAAAACCGTCAGCCATTTTATATTAACCAGTGCTCTGGAACGTGCAGAGGAAACCGTCCAGGAGCATCAGATGATGACATTGAATACAAAAAATTCAAGAGCCTTTTTCGACGCGTTGGCCGCTCCGGTGCGTTTTAATCGCAAATTAACCGAAGCCTTTGAAGAATATGATGAGCGCGTCATCAGCAAATAAAAAATTTACCCGCTTAAGCGATGACAGCCCAAGATTGTTCCTGCCTTTAAAATCTTTTGAAGACACCCCATAAGCCCATTGACCTATTTCCCCTTGCAGCACGTTGTCCTCTTTTCTGCATAAAAGATATTTCTAATATCGGGTTGTACGCGATGCTTAATTATATCTAAAATGTGCGATTAGCTCTTAGCAATTAGCACCTATATTTTGGGCGTTTACCGGTAATGCGATTTTTACCCATTGGGTGAAATGATGACGTTTGACAATATTTTGAAATTATTTGGTTAATTGCTAAAAGCTTACTGCTAATCGCTTAATTCAGGAAGAAATATATCAAGGTTATAGAAAATGCGTTTAAAGATGACTATGACTCTGATGGTGTTTCTTTTCCTTTAAATCCCATGGCACGGCATCCGTGTGGGTGGTTCCTATCCCATGTGACATAATAAAATTTACATGCAGCGCAATTGATCTTATCTTTATTTTTCATCTTTTCAACAACCTATGCGTATCATCAATTGTTTCGTAATAAAAGTGCTTAAATGGGAAATCTTGACAAATGGCTCGCGCAGAGACGATAAACACTTTACCCTGCCATTCTACCCACCTTCGGTCGTAGATTGTCGGCAACTGCAAAGGACTGGAATACACAGATTCGGGCTTGCAAATCAATCGGAAAGCCTTTAGATTCAACAGGGAGAATCTGATCACCTCTTTTCCGGGGAAGAAGAATGCGAATTGAAATAATCGGGACTGAGTCCCTCGGGGTGCGCGGCCTGTGCACCGTGGTGACCACGGCGCACCGACACATCGTGATCGACCCCGGCGTGGCCCTCGGCTATCGGCGCCGGGGCAAACTGCCGCATCCGCTGCAGGTTTACGTGGGGGCACAGGTGCGCCGTGCCATTATAGCGTCTCTTGAAGCGGCCACCGATGTTGTTATCAGTCACTACCACGGTGACCATATTCCCCTTGTCGATGCCAACCCGTACCAGCTTGATGTGCGCCTAGTCGTCGAAGCCTGCCGGGATGTTCGGTTCTGGTGCAAATCGCCTGATTATCCCCTCAATAAGATATCCATGCGGTTCAACGACCTGTCACGTGCCCTCGGCCGCACCCTCCCTGTTGTAGAGGGGACCGATGAGGGAATGATGACATTCTCGAAACCCCAGCCCCATGGCACAGCGGGCAATGGTCTGGGAACCGTCATGATGACCCGGATCGCTGACGGTGGAGATGTCTTTGTTCATGCCGCCGACATGCAGCTTCTCGACGACGGCGCCGTATCGCAGATTCTCGAGTGGCGACCGGACACGGTACTCGTTTCCGGACCGCCCCTGTACCTGCCGCATATAACCGCGGATCAGAAATGCGAGGCACGACGAAACGCACTGCGCCTCGCACAGAACGTGGCCACCCTCATTATCGACCACCATCTATTGCGCTCTGCGGCAGGATGCCGCTGGCTCGACGATCTGCCGGCGGCATCGGGACACCGGATCATATGCGCCGCCGATTATATGGGCCGGCAAAGACATTTTCTCGAAGCATGGCGGGACCGGCTCTATCGCGAGAGGACGGTCCCGGCGGGCTGGCACGAGGCCTATGCGAACGGGGAGATCGATATTGACGCGTATCGACCTTTGGAATGACGGCAACCTGTTGTGGGGTAAGGCGAACGAACACGAAACCCAAATGGCCGTATTTTTATTCGTATGTCATACCAACTTGTCAGTGTTGCCCTTGTCGTATAGCCATATTGAAATGTTTGTAAAATAATACGGCCATATTCAGAACTTGACTTTTGAGCAATTGATTGCTATTCATCTTTTGCATATCCATTTAACCATTCAGATCTGAAGCGCTTTTAACCTTTAACAGGTCGGGATAATCAGACACTATGAATACAGGAACCCCATTTCTCAATGAACGCTGAGTAATGGGGTTCTTGTTTTTTGCAGGATCGTCAGTAGTTAATATATCGGATATTTTAACGGAAGGCTTTAGCTGTAATGAATTTGGGATTATGGCCAGATATCCCCCGATATTTCGAGCCATTAAAATCGGGTGATTACATCTACTTATCTGCAACCTAAGTCAATTTGTGATATTTTAGGATATCAAAGGTTTCAATAAGCGCCAATCATAGTAACAGGAGGTTATAAAATGTCAAATATGAAAGAGATATTAGGCCTGGACGCTACGGCGCAAGCTGACTTAGTACGTCGCAAGCAAGTAAAGCCAATCGAGTTGGTAGATGCAGTCATTGAGCAGATTGAACGATTGAATCCCACTCTAAACGCTGTGGTCACACCAATGTACGAGATGGCTCGTGAAGAGGCGAAAGGTAATTTACCTGATGGGCCCTTTACGGGAGTACCATTTCTATTAAAGGACCTACTTCTTGAAGTTAAGGGCGTCCGTCTTACTGAGGGCTCAGCATATTTAAAAAATTACATCTCCCCTCATGACAGTGAGCTGGCCATTCGTTATAAAAAAGCTGGACTTATTTTCACAGGTAAGACTAACACCTGTGAATTCGGGCTAATGACAACAACAGAACCAAAACTGTTTGGCCCTTGTCGAAATCCATGGAACACAGATAAAATGACCGGCGGGTCAAGCGGTGGTTCAGCTGCTGCCGTGGCTTCTGGAATTGTTCCCATGGCCTATGGAAACGACGGTGGAGGCTCGATTCGGATTCCGGCATCATGTTGTGGAATTTTTGGCCTCAAACCATCACGTGGACGTAACCCACTTGGTCCTGAATACAGTAATATTTGGTGTTCCTATCTTCTTTTTGAACATGCGCTTACTCGAACTGTGCGTGACAGTGCTGCGCTTTTAGACGCAACCTCTGGACCTGAAATAGGGTCTCCATATTTTGTTCCACCACCAACAAGCACATTTGTTGAAGCAACGACTGCTGATCCCGGCAAACTTAAAATTGGCTTTTCCTTAAAAACGATAGAGAATGATCCTTTACATCCTGATTGTGAGGACGCCGTGAAAGACGCCGCAAAGCTATGTACAGACCTTGGCCATCAAGTGGAAGAGGCTTGTCCGGATATAGCCGAGGATTTCTCCAAGTATTTTGATAAGTTCTGGTCGATAGTCACAAAGTGGGCTATTGACTATTGGGTAAGGAAAACCGGCAATGAGGCGACGTCCGATCAATTTGAAGATATGACATGGGAATTATACAAGATTGGAGCAAAAATAGATGCGGTAAGATACATCAATAATCTAATGTCTCTCCATAAATGTGTAGAACGAATCATGAGATTTTTTGAAAAATATGATATTTGGCTGGCAGCTACGTTGTATAAACCCCCAATGGATATTGGATCGTTTGACACGACACCTGAAAATATCTTCAACGCTTATGATCAAATGGAATCTTTTTCTACATTGCCTGGGATCTGTAATGCTACCGGCCAGCCAGCTATGTCTGTACCGCTCTATTGGAACTCAGCTGGCCTACCGATAGGAACACACTACGTTGGACGTTTTGGAGATGAGGAGACTCTTTTTAGTCTTGCGGCGCAGCTCGAAAAGGCAAGGCCATGGGCAGCCCGACGTCCACCAATATCGGTTTGAACGTCAGTTACGATACAAACCAAACAAATTAATCAGTTAAAAAATTGGATATAATTCTCCAACGAATCGCTCCTATATCTCAAATACCGATATTAGCATTGTATCTGAGAAAAATTAGTCCTCTCAAAAGTACTGATACTGTAAACGTATCCCAAATGAGCTTCAACTACAGATAGCTGCTATCTATTTATAGTCAAGTGAATTTTTTAGGGGATAAAAAATAATATCGTGGTCCAGTTCAGATTATGGCAAGACCAGGTAACACAGGTTTTTAACAGTCCGTTTTTTATGTGATACTCTCAACGTATCTGTACTGAGACACGAAGCCGCACATTTGGTCGGATAACATTACAAAGGTGATGTTATCCAGATCTGCACAATCACTTGTGGTTTTTTACTCAACTATATTTGAGCTGAGTATTGCTTACACTGGAGATTCAAAAGCGAAGCAATAATTATCCTTTCATTTAGGACTTTTATGCTCTTATGCAATTTTACCATTTTCTGAAGATTAAGTTTTATTAAACGATCACTTTTAGTGTAGGGGGAACACATGATTAAAAGAATTCTATGGTCGCTCCTAGTCATCATCATCGTTATTGTTATCTACTTTGTCGCCTGGCCTGTGCCGGTCGATCCAGTTGCCTGGAAAGCGCCTACCAACCCGGGCTATAATGGACCGTTCGCACCAAACGAGCGCCTCAAGGGTATTCAGGTCTTGCCTATCGGGGACAACCATGGGCCGGAGGACATTGCCCTGGATGCACAGGGTCGTATCTATGCGGCCACACACGAAGGCCGCATTGTACGCCTGAAGGCCGACGGCTCTAATCCGATAAACTGGGTTGACACAGGGGGCCGTCCCCTCGGCATAGACTTCGATAACAAGGGCAACCTGATTGTGGCGGATGCCTTCAGGGGGCTTCTGTCCATTGCAGCGGACGGCACCATTACAGAGCTGGCAACAATTGCTGACGGCGTCCCGATCCGCTATGCAGATGACGTGGACGTGGCGGCCGACGGTAAGATTTATTTCTCCGATGCCTCAACAAAATTTGGCGCTAAGGAGTGCGGTGGGACCTACGAGGCAAGCCTGCTCGACCTTATGGAACATGGCAGTCATGGCCGGCTCCTGGTCTATGATCCCGTTACCGGCAAGGCCGGGACCCTTATGAATGGCCTGAACTTTGCTAATGGCGTGGCAGTCAGCCACGATCAGTCCTATGTACTTGTAAACGATACCGGGGGTTATCGGGTCATGCGCTACTGGCTCAGCGGCCCGAAAAAGGGAAAGTCCGAGCCCCTTATTGATGAGTTGCCATCCTTCCCTGACAACATATCGACCGGGCTTGGCGATAGCTTCTGGGTGGCGTTTATCTCTCCGCGCAATTCGCTGTTTGATAATCTCTCAGACAACCCCTTCCTGCGCAAGATGATACAGCGCTTACCGGCGTTCCTCAGGCCCAAAGCGGTTGCCTACGGTCACATCATCGCAATTGACGGAAACGGCAAAGTTCTATATGACCTGCAGGACCCGGACGCCGCTTACCCGATCAATACGAGCGTAACCGAAACAAAGGACTACCTCTATATCGGCAGCCTGGTCACCCCGGTTCTTGGCCGTATACATAAAAAGAAAATTGGCCTTTAACAAATTATGACACCACACAACAATTCGCGTAAACTCGGATTTGTTTTTTTGCTGCGCTTTAAAACAAACCGGTTACGCGAAACGTTGCAAATAGCCTTTTTTAATCACACGCGCACTCCGGTTGCATATATCTGCTATCTATTTGCATTCAGATGAATTTTTTTGAGGTGCAAAAAATAATATCGTGATCCAGTTCAGGTTATGGTAAGATATGCCACGTTCTTTGAGGGCTGTTTTCCGCGCGATATCCTTAATGTATCTGTATTGAGACTTTAAGTGGCACATTTGGTCGGATAACATTACAAAGGTGATGTTATCCAGATCTGCACAATCACTTGTTGGGCAAGGATAATAAGGAGGCAAAATGGAAAAGTTTGAACAAGGAAGCACAGATTTGATGGCAACGATTGTTCCAACGGAGGGGGAATCTCAAACTTTGGTTTATGATGATATTACTGCCTCAGGAATTTTAGTCCAAGATTCTACAGAATATGGCGGGATTGACTTAACTACAGAATACCTTGAAGCAATCACCGAGACTGTCGATAGGAGCAGGGGCTTAATAGATGGAGGATTTAAATTGGAGTTATAGTCAAGAGTTGTGTATGGAAAGATTAGGCGGCGATCCGTTTTTCTTCTGTTCCATTCACAAATTTTACTCCTTTTATTACCTGCGCCAGTCGCTCAGGATGGTGTAAGCGTATCCATCTTTTCTGGGCGCATTGACATAATTTAAATGCCATCGTTATTACTGTATTTGCGGAAAAACAGCCCCTGACTTTGGCTGTTCTTAACCGCACTGTAGCAAAAGTTGATTCTATCGGATTAGAGGTACGAATATGACGCCAGTGCTCTGCCGGAAAGTCATAAAAGGTTAACAGGGCGTCACGGTCTTTTTCAAGGCACTTTGCAGCCTTGGGATATTTTGCTTCATAAACTTTGATGAAATCATTCAACAGTCGTTCGGCTTCACTCTTGCCATCAGTATGCCAGATTTCATGAATCTTTTGTTTGGCCTTGCTTTGAAGGCTCTTTGGTAATTTATTGAGGATATTGGCCGTTTTATGCACCCAACACCGCTGCCACATGCTATCAGGGTATGCTTTGGCAATGGCTTTCCAAAAACCCAGGGCGCCGTCACCAATACATAGTCTGGGGCCGTTTTTAAGTCCTCTGGATTGAAGATCGATCAACAGCTGTGCCCAGGATAGTTCGCTTTCACGTAAGCCACCATCAATAGCGATCAGTTCTTTCCTGCCATCTTCGGTTGCC
>Ga0075121_1000608_pt1 | contig 24484 bp, 10 predicted proteins | sample AntAceMetag02UKG_FD_69793 | JGI IMG/M metagenome (GOLD analysis project Ga0075121, IMG submission 69793) | Saline lake microbial communities from Ace Lake, Antarctica - Antarctic Ace Lake Metagenome 02UKG | ecosystem: Environmental > Aquatic > Non-marine Saline and Alkaline > Saline | place... | reverse complement strand
TTTTTATCATAGAAACAAATTCTGGTTATTATATGTTGCTATCATTTAGCCTTATTATTTATAATTTCGTAATATTAAAGGTAATGCAAGATAATAATACACGGATGCAAAAGGAACAGAGTAATGAAATTGAAAAAGAAAGTTTATAGCATAATAGTTTTTATTGTATTTACTATGGGAATAATTATATCATTAACTAACCCCATTAAATATTATTTCACGGATAAGAAAATTGCTGAATTGCCAGAGCATATAACTTATAAACAGGCAATAATTTTTGAATTGCCTGAAGATATAAATAAAAAGGCATCAGAAGCCAATTGCAATGCTAATATAAAAGAAATTGAAGTTAATGAAGATGAATTAATAATGTTACCATATCTTCAGGAAGACTTGAATATTGCTTTCACTAATTATAAAAAATGGAATGTGCAGATTAGTGAAGAGTTAAAAGAGAAATTTAGAGCAAACAAAGACAGATCAATTGAAACATGGGGAAAAATGCCTGGATTTATGGAATTGATGGCAGAATCTGTGTCAGATGAAATGAAAACAGAAGTGCTTACAAGATATATTGCAGAAGTGAAAATCGAAAAAATTAAAACAAAAACTGTGAATGACCTTACATTGATTTTATCGGTAAATGATCAATTCAATAACCTTAATATATTTAAGATTCGTAAAACATTTTCTGATCCAGCCAATATAGATAAATTTGAGAAGTTACAAGAAAAGAAACAGCAATCGCTTTCTTTACTCAGGGAGAAAAGCAGGCGGGGATTGTATTCGTCAGGAGCTCTCCTTACTTTGCTGATCATACTTTTTTTAGTATCATTTATAATATCTTATCGCACAAAGTTGAAAGAAGATAAGAAGCAGGATTATCTTCGGAATCAGATTTTGCTCCGGCAGGAACTCATTGATAATGGACATTTTGTGGCAGCATTGGAGCTGGCAGACCGGTATCTGGAATATTTTCCAGATGATATAGAGATCAAGGCATTTCGGGAGCGGCTTCTGGATGTAACTAATAATGACCCCAAAAAAGCTCAGGTAGCTTATGTGGAGGCAAAGAAACTGCAATTGCGTTTGGAAAATCGGGGACATGGGAATTATCTTAGTAATGAGGAAAAAGAATATTTGGCAATATTGCTGCCCTATCATCCGGAACTGGAGAGTTCTTATATAAAGATGATCGGTTATGAAGAGGAAGACCGTATCAGGGCAGAATTTGATATCAAGTACAGAGAACTTGTGGAAATAATACGTCTACGGAAATGGACTATGGCAGAACAGGAAGTAAGATTTTTGCAGAAAGCTTATCCTGAAAATGAGCAAATAACTGATTTGCAGGAAGAAATTTCCCAAGCAATAGAACACTCTGAAATTAAACTAAAAGATATCAAGGCGATTATTGGTGAAGCAGATATTTATGAAATTCACAAAGAGCTGGACGAGTTACTAACAGACCACATTGATAATGAGGCAGCACTGGAAATGAAAAATATATTGAATAACAGCAAAGTGTTAGAAGGTATTTTTCTGGAAAGTGATAAAGGAATTATACTGCCAGTTTTCTGTAAATCAGAAGTTATATTAGGTAGAGAAGATGAGGGAGTGAAGGTAGATATTGCTATAGACAGCAAATATATCAGCAGACCTCATCTTAAAATGGAATTGATAGAAGGGAAATTATATCTGGAAGACCTGAACAGCTCAGGTGGCAGTTATAAAGCAGGAGAGAAAATTGACCGGACAGAGATAACGAATAATCAAACAGTTACTTTGGCAAAGGTTATTGACCTTAATATTTGTCTGCAAAAAGTTGATAATTGGGTTAGTTGTGTTATTATGGAATGCGCAGATAAGAGCTGGGCAATAATAGATAAAGAAATGAAATTCAGTATAAAGGGAAATAAACTTGACCTTAGTCAATCAGATAATATCCTGAAGTTGCAAGATCCGTTGATCATTTACCGTAATGGTAATAGCACAGATATTTTACAGGATGGGGCTATGGTAAATATAAATGGGAATGAATACAGAGTTAAGTTCATTTAAAGGAGTAGTAAATGAGATATTGTAAAATAGTGATTTTAATCAGTTTAATATTAGTTCTTACCAGTTGCAGTTCAAGCAATTTAAAGAAAAATGAAGAGATAAAACCAAAGCCAATACCACCAGCAATAACCCATGCACAGATCAAAATGGAAGAAAAAAACGATAAAATTAGACATGAAATAGAGATGATCAAAGCCGACGAGGAATATTATTATGGAATAGACTCAGCAGATATTACGGAAACAGGTTACTCTACTGCCGCTTCCTTGGCTAAGAGAGGTGCTAAAAGCGATTTGGCTTCTAAGATTAAATCTGCCGTAAAAGTTGAAATAAATCGCTATCTACAGGTAAAGTCAAATCAGACGGGAAAAGTATTTAAAGAAATTATTGAAGAAGAGATAGAAAAGAAGAGCAATATATATACTGATGTTGTTTTAGAAAATCTGGTTAATGAAACACTTTATACTGATTATCCCCAAAAGGGAGTTATAACCTGCGTAATTCAAAAATCAAAGCAGGAATATAATGAAAAAGTCACAAGCCAGATCGAAGCAAACATAAATAATATCGTTTCTATCATAAAATACGGAAACGAAATGTTTTCCTCAGGAAAATACATCGCTGCTGTGCATGAATGGGTATCCGCCAGAGGTATTCAGGAAAATATCTTTGGCAAACTGCCTATACAGGCAGATATTGATGATGATGAGCAAAATGAAGACCTTACAGCCTACCTGAATAATCGGGTTAATAAGTTTTTCGATAGTATCATAATCAGCCTGTACGATGAAGATACTTATTCCTATGATAATCAGGGAATACTAAATAGAAAGCCCACAATTATAGCTAACTACAAGAATGAGGATGGCTGGAAACAAAGCATTGCCAAGCTGCCTTTAAAGGCTAATACTGTTCGGGGAAGGGTTGATATGCAAACCAGTTTTATCTCGGGAGAATACGGTCAAAGCGAGCTGAATATCCATAATATTGATGCCAGCTATCCGCTTACTACACTCAAAATCGAAGTTGATACAGACAAAATCGAAAACATCGATAAACTCCCTTCGATCTCAACCCTGGATATCAATCTGCAAAGAATGAGAACGATAACCATCTCTGTCAGTTATAAAAACGGCTCATCGATAACCACACCTCGCAGCTTAAATCAAGAGATTAAGTCTCAGGTACTCTCTAAAGGATTTTCTGCCACCGAAATTTCTATTACACACCAGAATTTAGGTCAATTAGATCTTAATCAGATTAACGCTACCAATGCCGATATCTTTCTGCAAATTTATCTGGAAGCCGACAATGCCTCTACTGTAGGGGGATATAATAATATGTATGTGACAAGTGGGCAAGGTATTGTGTCTCTTTACCGCATGCCGCAAGGAATTTTAATTGCTTCTGAACCTATAAGCAAGGAGGAAGGTTTTGGAGCTTCAGCTGAAAATGCCGGAATAACCGCCTTTGGAAAACTTGAACCTAAAGTAAATAAAATTGTTCAGCAAATATTGAATAAATTGTAATTTTGCATCTCTATCAGGAGAAATAAATGAGTTTACATTGCAGTAAATGTGGTAAAAATATCAGTAATACGGTTAATTTCTGCCCTTATTGCGGAACAGAAGCTCCGCGTTGTACTATCATTGCCGGAGCAGAAGATAAAGAAGTTATAGATAATCCCCGCTACTGTCCGGAATGTGGGAAACCGAATATTACTGATGCTTTGTATTGCAGTGATTGCAGCGCCGCTATCTTCCATCATCCTCAGCAGGTAAATATGTTTTGCGGAAAGTGCGGAATGAAGAACAGCAGCAGGGCAAAAATCTGTATCAGTTGTGGGATGAAGTTCAGCGACTGGTTTGATATGAAAGGTGAAATTGCCAAAGAGCTTGGATATGCCGGAGATTTGAGTATTATAGAAAAGATGACCGGCATCACTTATCACTTTATACTCAGGCAAAAGTTTACAATAGGTAGATGTTCTAATAATGATCTTGTTATCCCATGCAATTGGGTTTCCGGACATCATTGTATATTCAATTTTGATAAAAACCAGTTAATTGACAGCAGTCGTAATGGTACATATATTAATCGTCACCCAGATAAAATTGATTCAGTACCTGCATCTTATGTAAATGAATTTAATATAGCTGGTTCATTTACATTTCCTGTGATAAAATCTACTAATTATTTCATAACTCATTTAGGCGCAATAATTGATGAGCCGGATTGCCGCCGTAATGGTGATGGTAATGTATTTGATCAGCTTAGGAAAACCTATTATATACTCTTTAAGGGAGATTTCGAAATAAATATTCAAAAATTTGATGGTGTGGTTCTGGATAAATTAAAACCTGATTCTAATTATTATACTATTAATCTGGAGAATAACAGGTATTATTATACTGATAAAGCACGTAACATCTTTAATAAGTTGATAGTTAAGAATGCTGTAAATTTACCAGATAATTGGGAACTTATCAATGTAAACTAATAATGTTAAATTTAGGTCAATCATCAAGGATGAGACTGTTCAACTTATCCATAATACTATAAGTCATATATGATTTTACAGCACAATATATAAACCGACAGGCTAAAATTCACTGGATAATATAAGTCCGGCAGTGCCGTCAGAGCTTCTTTTTGATTCGGGAAATCTGGTCTGGAGTGTACCTGTTGATGAAGATTTTGCTTGTTTTAGCATTTATCGGGATGGTGACTTGCTGGATTACAGTACAGAGCCAATAATGAATATTATCGGAGAGTCAGGTGACTATCAGGTTGCAGCAGTTGATTGTCATGCTAATGAAAGTGACCTTTCGTCTGCAGTTTCTGGGGGTTATCCCTATGGAGATATTGATCATAACCAGGAAGTGGAAGCGATGGATGCATCAATGGTATTACAGTATTTCTGTTTGATAGTCACAGATTGGGAAGAATGGCAGATTGAGGTTGGTGACGTTGATGGTAATGGTGTATTGGAAGCATATGACGCAGCCCTGATTCTCAGGTATGTGGTTGGCTTTATTGATGAATTTCCAGTAGAACAGGACAGTAGGAAAAATTAAGAATGAATCAATTTAGGGGCAGTCTTTGATTCTGCCCCTTTTTTCTATTAGCCAATTTGAGTTCTCTTGGAGAAGAGAGAGTTCCAGATTGGAACCTCCCTAGTTATAAGGCTCTTCTATAGTAATTCATCTTTTAAATTCTGGAATAAAAAAGAATTGAATTTACTGTATTTTTCCTATGGAAACATTTGGTACTTATTTTCTGAATTTACTACTTTCACTGGAATATACGAAGAATCTCTGAAAAAAGTATTCCCTAATTTATCTTTATATTTGTGTGATCCAACTCTATGTTTTATCTCTAAATCATTAAGTCTAATCTTTATACTGTGACTTCTTAACTTAGAAGTTTAAATTTCATACAGCATCAATGGATTGAAAAAGACGAACAGGGAAATATAATTAATCCCTAAAAAACTACTGCCGGATCTGTTTGAAGGTATCGACCAGCATATCTTAGATCAGTTTATGACTCAGTACAATTTAGCGGATGGTGGAGCAGCGATGTCAGCTTATGCAAAACTGCAATTTTCTCAGTTATCAAGCGTAGAAGGGCCTCGAGTGATTAAGGGCTTACTTAAATACTGTGAGCTTGATACATTTGCTATGGTTATGATAATGGAAGAGTGGCTGCAGCTCGTTTCTCTATATAACCGCACTATAGAAGCCTAATTATCCAATATAATTACCACTAGTAAACAACCGATAACCGTCAATTGGAGAAGCTATTGGGATAGTTAAAAATAGCAGCGAAAAAAACCACTGCTATTTTCTTTATTTTTTAGCTATTAACCTACTGAATATGTTTTATTACATACTATATAACACTTATTTCTTGACACTTATTTCTTCAGAAAAGAATTTCTCTATAATTGTGTTGATGATGAAATGATGAATGATATAAAGTAATTATAACTAGGAGAACACGAAATGGATTTTATTGATATACTAACTCGTATTTCTGATAAAACATTGAAAGATATAGTTAGATTTAGTCTTAAAAGTAATCGGTCTGGGTTCAACTTACTTTATAACAAATCAACAGGAAAATTTTTACATGGATTTCGGGGTATTACATCTGTACCAGAAAATTTATTTATTAATCAATTGATAAAAGATAGTAAATATATTACTGATGTAGCATCTGCAATTTTGGAAAATTGGTTCACAAATAATCAAAAACTGAGAGAGCGTATTAAAGAGTCTTTGATTGGTTTAAATTATGATACTAGAGACCCAGATTTTAGTAAAAAAAGAATCTCATTTATGAATCTTAAGAAGAAGGATATCAAGCAAAAGGGAGGTTTTACATTTTTTGCTCCCCAAGGTAAGTTACTAAAAGATATAGATCCGAGTGAATCTACTATAATGGCTCTTCTTTTCGGTTGGTTTTACGATGAGAAAAAGATACCAAAAGAAAAATCGATTGAAACCGAAACAAGCATTGAGAGTAATAATCCAATGACAAAAATTGAAAAGTTATATAAGAGATATAAAAATGATTACGCATTATTAGTACAAAAAGAAAAAGATTTAGCGAAGAAAATAGCCAACACAGAAATAATTGAGAACATAGAATTGGAATCCCAAATAGAAAAGACGAATAAGTCACAAATGATAGCATTTAAAGAAATTGCAAGGTTGCATTTAGAATTATTTAATGAAAAAATTGAATACAATGAAGTAAGTTTCATTAAAGAAATTCAATCCATATTCGATAAATTTAATGAAACATTAGAAAAATTAAATGAAATTGGTGCAACTATCAAGGAATATAAATCGATAATTACTTTATCAAAAGCTCTTATCCCCAAGCAAAGTAAATCTTCAGACTCTCTTATAAAATTCCATAAATCTAATAAAATCATAGAAGATAAGATTGATAATAAAGAAATTGATAATATAAATATTGCGATAAGTACTATACAATCTATCTTAGATTTTGTATCAGGTAAAAAAAATCAAATTAAAAAATCCAAATATACGGCAATTATTAGTCAGTATGGTTCAGATTTTTTCGCGGAATTGATGCAAGAAAATTTTATAATTCAAAAAAGCAAAAATGCTAAAGCTCAGGATAATTCTCCTAAAAGAAGAACAGATAATATCCAGGAAGATATAGAAGACGAGGCAGTAGATGATACCCCAGAAGAAAATAAGGATATAGTTGAAAAAGGTGCCCCGGAAGATACAAAGATCAAAGAAGAAGATGGTACTAAGGAAGATATAGAAGACGAGGCAGTAGATGATACCCCAGAAGAAAATAAGGATATAGTTGAAAAAGGTGCCCCGGAAGATACAAAGATCAAAGAAGAAGATGATACTAAGGAAGATATAGAAGACGAGGCAGAAGATCATACCCAGGAAGAAAATAAGGATATAGTTGAAAAAGGTGCCCCGGAAGATACGAAGATCAAAGAAGAAGATGATACTAAGGAAGATATAGAAGACGAGGCAGAAGATGATACCCAGGAAGAAAATAAAGATATAGTTGAAAAAGGTGCCCCGGAAGATACAAAGATCAAAGAAGAAGATGATACTAAGGAAGATATAGAAGACGAGGCAGAGGATGATACCCCGGAAGAAAATAAGGATATAGTTGAAAAAAGTGTCCCGAATGATACAAAGATCAAAGAAGAAGATGATACACAGGAAGAAACTGATGTAAAACAATTCTCAATGAAAATTCTAGAAGAAAACACAATTCCTAATATAAATACTATAAATAGATATATTTGGCATTTAATTTTTGAGAATAAATATGCAATTGCTTATCATTTGGCAGTATATTTCGAAAAAAGCAAAAATGTAATTTCTAAAAAAGTAATACCTTCTTGGCTAATAGAATGCATTTTACTATCTAGAGATTTAAAGTATAATAATGAAATTATATTTAAAAGGATTGAAAATATTTTCGATATTACAGATAATGCAGATATTCTTTTTGAATATCCTGATTTTGAAAAATCAAAGGCAATTATTTTAGGATCAATTTTAATTAAACCCGCTTTATTATATCTAAGCAACGATATATTGAACCAGCTAAAAACTTTGCATTTTCCCAATGAAGTTGGGGGATTATATGAATTAAATCAAAAAGTAATTGAGTTTTCGAAATGTGGTTATGTATTAAATTCAGATTACTTTGTCGATATTGATTATGAAACAAAAAACATAAAAGATAAAACAAAGTTGATAAATGATGTTAAAAAATGGAAAAATGAAGCTCAAAAAATCAGACTGAAGTATCCCCCAGCCCATAAAGTGTTTCATAAATGGCTTCACTCAAATCAATTAATAGGCAAGATTTTAGATAAGATAATTGACTTTAGTGATTTTGACTTACTTAATAATTTCATTAAAGAATATTCTCAAAATAATGATATGCTTATTGAAATAGCCAATGCAACATTTAGAAAGATGAATAAAGGTAAGCCAAATAATCCTTTTACAAAAGGAAAATCTATTCAAATGATAAATCATTTTAAACCTATTGTTGAATTTGCCATACAAGCTCAAGAGATACATAAAAAAACTTATAATAAAAGCGAAGATTTTGTTCGACAAAGCATGAAAGATATTTGGGAAAACATTAAAAATTTCACACCTACGATTTTGGAACAATTGGAAAATCAACTTAATAGTTCAGAGGATATTGAAGTAAAAGCGTCTTGTAAAATAGCAAAAAAAGTAATACTTGATTTAGATACTTTATTTTTGAATAATGCAATTCATCAATCAGATAATCCTTTAGATTTACAATATATATCTGATTTACTAAAAGGTACTTTCACAATTGATTCAGAATATAAAATTGACTATTATGATGCTGATTTCTTTACAAAATTAATTAAACTTAGTGTTGATGAAACTTCATGGAAGGAAGCATATAAATATCATTCAGATAATAGAAATCACTTTGCTACAAATTGTATATTATCTATTCTTTCTAATGATAAAATGAGTAATCAGTTAGAAAAACTAGAATTAGAAAGAATTAAAGACATTGAACAATGTAGATCGGCATTGAAACGTGACTTGGATGATGCGGATATCTCAATAGAAAAGGAGATATTATCAGGTTTACTAAGTGAAGATATACGAAGTGAGTTAAAAGCAAAATTAAAGAAAATTGAAAATAAACTGTCATCCGTGTTAAATTTTCAAATTGAACATGAGAAAATCGAAAATATTAAAAATGATCTTCTAAAAAGAAAGAAAAAAAAGAAAAGCGAGTTTCTTAAAAGATTAAAAAAAATAGGAAAAGAAAAGCAGAATATTGTTGCAATCAGGCGAATTGAACAGCTTATTTGTGACTTTAAGTTTATCACGGCATTGGAATATATGGATAAACTGGAACAAGACCTTCCTCTACCTGAAAAGTCAAATATCCAAAATCCGTTTAAAGAATTTTTTCCAGAAAAACTTAATGCACTCAACGATCAAATTTATGCAAAGAAATCAAAATCATTAATTAGGGCAATTGAGGAAAAAAAGGAAAACGAAATTCTTAATTTTGATAACATTGATTCAGAAACTGCAATCCAAAATGCTGAAGCGATTAAGGAGTTTAATGCATTAAAATTGGATAGATCTATTGATAAAGTAACAATTGGATTAATACTAATATTTTTGGGGTTTGATGTTGGAAATGTTAAAGAAACAATTTCATTGAAAAAGTATAATGGGTATACATTAATTTCTCTTAAGCAAGACAAAATTGATAATAGAACTATTTGCCCTAGTCCTAGATATGGTTCACAAGCTAATGGAAATTACACTTTTGTTCTCACAAGTAAAAAATTTCAGCCTGATTTATATTTATCTTCATTCAAGAACGAGGAACAGGTTGATTCGCATATAGTGTTATATACGGGATATTTATCAGAAGCGGAAAGACGGGAATTATCAGCATTTTGTAAGGAAAAGAAGAAATCCTTTTTGGTTATAGATTATCCTTTGATGTTGTTTTTATGCAGTAAACTAAACAAAATGTACTCAATGTTTGTGTGTACATTACCATTCTCTTACTCAGAACCATATTCTATTACAGCAAGCTATGTCCCTCCTGAGATTTTTTATGGGAGAATTAAGGAGAAGAGAGAAATAATTAATCCAAGTGGTAAAAATTTTATCTATGGTGGTAGACAATTAGGAAAAACTGCTTTACTAAAGGAAGTACAACGAGAATTCCATAATCCTGCTAAAGGTAAGATATCTGTTTGGATTGATTTGAAAGATTCTCAAGAAAATCCAGATTCAATCTGGGTAATATTGATCAAAGAATTTAGAAAAGTAAACATATTGCCCTCATCTTTTAAAATAACTTCCGATAAACATAAATTTTCAGACGCCGTGATTGAATGGATTAATAGTGATTCTCGAAGACGAATATTACTTCTTTTAGATGAAGCAGATAATTATTTTAAAATAGAACAAACAAATGGATTCATAAATACAGAACTATTAAAAAACATAATGGATAATACTAATAGAAGATTTAAACTCGTTTTTTCTGGACTACATAATGTACAGAGGATGACAAAACTAGCAAATCATCCACTAGCACACCTTTCTACAATTTGCATTGGACCTTTAATAGATAACTCAGAATTTCAACAAGCGAGAAACCTAATAGAAGAACCTTTTGCAAGTATTGGGTATGAATTTGAATCTCCAGATTTAATCGTTCGAATTTTAGCCCAAACTAATTATTTTCCTAATTTGATACAATTATATTGCTATTATCTGATACAATATGTAGGTGAACGGATAGATAACGAAGATGAATGTCCCCCTTATAAAATTACAGAAAAACATGTTGAAGGGGTTTATTTTAAAAAAGATACACAACTTGTAAAAGACATAAGAAATAGATTGATGTGGACACTACAATTAGATATTAGATATAAATTATTAGCTTATGTGATGGCAAATAATTATTATAATACTGGACATTTGTCGATGAGTGTATCTATTATTAGATCTGAGTTTTTGGTATATTGGCCTGAAGGTTCTAAAGCCGAATCTGATAATGAAATTATCCGAACTTTATTAGATGAAATGATAGGTCTGGGTATTTTAAAATCTTTAGATAATGATAAATTTGCATTTAGAAACTTAAATGTAATTAATACTCTAGGATCAAAAGAACAAATTATCGATTTTCTATGTGATGAGATAGAAAACTTACCATCATATGATGCAACACAATTTAGACCTAGTTTAAAATCTGATTTGCAAGTTTTAAGGCAAGTCTTCACAAATTCTCAGATAACTACTTTTCTAAGTCGAGTAAATAAAACATCAATTATTTTTGGAAATAAACTAACAAATATTGGCAACTGTTTTGAATCTCTCAAGTTAAATTTTAACGTATTTAAGATTGAAAGATTCAGCAATATTGAAAATTTTGAATTATTTAGGAATAAAATGGTTGATTTTGAAAAAAGCAGTATTGAATCTTTTAATTGTATTGTAGTTGATAATACAAATAAATGGGATATTGAGTGGATTCGTTTTTCAGAGAATTTGATTGCAAAGAGTAAGAGAAAAAATAATTATTTAAAACCAATTTTTATAGCAGACTATGCCAATACATGGAATTTATTAGATGAAGATTCTGACATTGAATGGATTTTCGAAAACATAAATGTAGTAAAACTAGCTCCTTTTCATGATAATTTCTTAAGTATTTGGATTGATGAATGTAATTTCGGATTGTTGCATAATAAAAAAAATAGAGAAATGCTAAAGAGAATTACAGGGAATTGGCCAGCAATATTGTACAAATTACCAGAGTTATCCAAGAAAAAAGCTATTTCAGAAAGTAATCTTAAATCATTAAATTTTGATGAGGGCGATATTGAAGGGGAAAACAAATTTTTTGATGAACTTGGAATTACCGGAGACTTAAAGGTTATACTTGAGTGCATTGCAGGAGTTTCACCTTTATCCTTAGATGAGTTGTATATGTTTTCGGAAGATTTGAATGTAGATAAATCATTATTAAAGAGAGTATTTTCTTGGGCAAAATTAATGTCATTAGTTTATCTAGCAGATGACGATAGATTTGATGTAAATTGTCTCATTAAGTCATTATTAATTGATAGTAATGAATGATAATTGGTGGTCTTTACCGAGTAACAAAAAATTTGTTTCGAATATTATCAAAACAATACATTGCTCAAAGAATGTTTTAATCTGTCTACCAGTTAACATTCCCGACATTACTTCCACATTGAAATCCAATTTTAGAGAGTATGACTCACCGAAAAAAGCGAAAAATATTACACTTAAAAATTCAATGAATGAGGAACCATTAGAAGTACTTTATGAAATTGCTGAAATATCTTATAAACCTTCGGATTTGTATAGTATTGATAAGCTACTTCATGAGGGGAAATTTACCAGGAAACTGTTTTGGATTAAAGATACGGATATTTCAAAGCAAAAAAAATGGCTAACATTTATCAATGATTATCATCATAAATCCAGAAATATTGATGAATATGACCGATCAATATTTTGTTTAGTAATAAATGAACATATTATTGGGTTAAGCTTACCTGAAGAAGATGTCTGTTTGAGTATCTTTAAGTGGGAAAATATACTTTCAGATTATGAGATGAATTTTTTTGTTCATTCATTTGTTGATGCAGAAAAATTGAATTCAGTTAATAAATTACTCAAAGTAGAATTGATAACTAATTTAGCTATCTTCGATCCTGGTCTAGCAGAATATTTAAATAACTTCAGCATAAATGATCTTTTGAATCCTATTGAAATATTGAAGCAATATGGATCGGAAAAAGGGTGGAACGGAAATAAAGCTTACACTAAGAATGAATTATTCCAATTAGGTATAGTGAATAAGGTTAATAATGAAAAAAAAACTCATAGTAGTTTTTTGGCATTGAAACAAAATTTAGATGAAATTGACCGCAGAATATGGATGGCTCAGATTAAAGTGCTTTTTCCATATATTGAAGATCAAAGAAGATCAATTTTAGAGAACACCAAAGATCGTTTATGTATACCATTTGAGACGAAAGATAATCGTAAAATATCAAGTTGGAAGGACTTAGAACTTGGACATATCTACTATCAAATGACTACATCTGATGGATTCAGTAATGAATTAAAATACAAAGTAAAAAGACTGAAAGATCTGAGAAACAAATTATCTCATTTAGAGCCTATTAAACACTGGGAATGAAGAAATTATCATGGAAAATAATTTAGGCTAACTCGTTAACAATGTGTATTAACCAGTTTGGATTTCTCAATTTAGAGGGAGTTCCATATTGGAACCCACTTAGCTAACTTGTCTATTTATAGTAAATTATAATCTGGGTTTAACTTTTATATTTGAGTAATCATGCCAAATTAACCCGATAAACTCGTTTCTTCGGTTTCTTCAAGATTCATCTCTATCATACTATGTTTCATGTTCCCCTAAATCTTTAATTTATATTTCCAATTTTTTATTGCATTTGCATGAGCAAAGTCTTCATTTATTTCATCCCACTGTTGTTTTCGAGCACAATCGCCTTTTACAGGTTTTGCATCATTCTTCTCAAGGAGATGGATCATGTCTCTTGATTCTTTCCATATAGCCACTGCTAAAGGAGAATCACCAAGCTTGTCAGCGATGTTAACGTTTGCACTATTCTTGATTAATAGTTCTGCAATAGTAAACCAACCTTCATCAACAGCCACCATAAGTGCAGTTTCACCTAATTCATTTTGAATGTTTACTGGAGCGTTTTCTTCCAAAAGTCTTTTTACTAGATCATAGTCTCCATCAAAAGTAGCGTCTATTATGGCTAGTGGATCATCATTGTAAGGTTTATCCATATAATAACCTTTAATTACTAATATTGGTTAAAAATCTACTAACCTTCCCAAAACTTGTAACAAGAAGCTCTTTTTTGGCTCGGGTAGCTGCAACATATAGTAAACACCTCTCTCGTGTTTCATCTTCATTCAACTCATTTTTCGACTGGGTATGTCCTCTTGTATCAATAAACGGCACTAAGCCATCATTAACAGCTGCAATGATAACATAATTAAATTCCAAACCCTTGACTCGATGCATAGTTGCTAATCTTATTCCTGGGGGTGAAGTAGATTCGGAATAGCTTCGTCTTATTGTAAAAGTTGGAATATCATTTGATTTTAAAGCACCTTCATATTGCTTGAGCATCTCATTTGTTCTAACAACCAGGCATATCGATCTCATTGGTTCGCCCATATCAACTATTTCCCTGATAAAAGATATTATATGCTTAATCTCGTCACTAAAACCCGAGAAAAAATTCAATGATGGTTCGGAACCGTGTAATAGTGACTTGTAACCCTTCTGACTATCTATGCCACCATCAAGATCATCAAAGGAAAGACCTTTTAGTAGATTTACAGACCATCTTCTCGTTTCTTCTGTTGTTCTATAATTAATCTTCAATTTATTGCCTCTTCCAATTATATTAATTCCACAATGGCTGAGTACAATTTTATAAGAGTATATCCTCTGATGAGAGTCTCCGACAATGAACAAGTCATTAGAAATGTTAGACCTTGATAAAGGTATCATTTGCCGAATCAATTTGAAAGCTTCTTGGCTCAAATCCTGGCTCTCATCAACAATTATCGAATTATAAGGTAAAATATCACCGGCACTTATTAATAGACTCCTTGCGTCTCTTATTGCATCTATGGATTCTTTATATCCATGATAGAGTAATTGTGATCTATATTCTTCAAAGATTGGCCAAATTTTTCTTCGAGTAGCTCTATCTAATCTTTTACCCAAACCGATTCGAGGAACATGCAAATATTCATCTAATGTTGATATACCATTATGTTGAATAACTTTTTCCCACTCGTGAAGAAAAAAAGATCTGTTCAAATCTATTTCTCGAGGTACTTCATTTAGTACATTTTCCCAAATGGGCTTCAATTCATTTTCATAAACAATCCGGAATTTGTATCCATTTTTTTTAAGGAAACGAGTTACCCAGGCATCAAGATTTATTACTTCAATCATACTCAAAGCAGCTTCTGTACAAATCTTCTTTAAATTCTCCTGGATGTCAGCTGCTAGGTTTTTTGTATAAGTTGTGAACAGAATGCGATTGTTAGGCTTAGTCCATACATGTTCTGCTAGAAACCTTGCTCGATGCATAGCAACAACTGTTTTACCAGTACCAGCACCACCCAATACCCTTGCGGGACCGTTATACATTTTACTAACAATTTTATTTTGACTAGGATGGAGAAATACACGCCATTTCTCTAAAGGCCAATTTAATATTTCTGCAAGTTCCAATTCTTCTTCAACCACGTGAAAACGTCTTTTAGTATCCAGATTATCAAGAGCCTTCTCAAAATCATCTGTTTTGATGTCGGAATCAAGTTTGTTCTTCATAATATCTTGCTTAATAGTTTTAAGCTCTTCCCCCGCAGCCAACATAAAAAGTGACTCATATGCTTCTTGTGGTAAGTGTGGTTCGATTTTATCTAAAGCAAAATCATCTTTTACACTTCTAACTAAAGGGAGTAAAACTTCTGGAACACTCAATTGGATAAGATCTTCATCTGAGTAAGAATCAAATAGGGAGGGACTTAATTCTTTTTCGTCTTTTGGTAAATTTTTTTCAGCCGAAAGATCAATAACTTGTATACTACCTGTCTCGGGATTTATACTGAAAGACTTAGTGACTGCCCAAGAATATGCCTTGTCATGAGTATCAACCCACAAAAGCAAATATACATTTCCCTGATCAGGTTTTAGCACTATGCCTCGATAATCATGATCAATTCTTACTGATCGGATATTTTTATCTATAGCACCATTAATTTTCTCATAATTAAATCTAGATGCTTCTGGATCTTGTTTAAAAGCTTCAACAAATTCCCGTACTCTCTTCTGTTCCTTTCTTGGTATATCTGAGAATGCACTTAAAAAATCACTTGAGATGGCTACCGTTATTTTTCCTTTCAAACTCATTATATCTCCTGCTTATTCATTATATCTTTTATAATCTTAATATTACTATTAATATCTGTTAGAAAGTCATCAAGTCGGATTGTTTTCCATTTCTTCTTAACGAATATTTCCCCAAATTGATAATCTGTTTTATGCAGCAAAGCAACTCTATAGTCCGGCCAAGCCATTTCTGCTTGTCCAATAATTACAGAATCCTCCATTAATTCATAGCCGATTTCTGGCAGCTCAATTTTAGCTGTAATGATGCTATTGATGATACCATGATACCTTTCATCAATTAATTCTATTATCGCTTTGATATCTTCGTTTATATGATATTCATACATCTTATTTGCATCACTTTCTTCTTCAAGGGTTGAGTAGTTCCCGTTGGCAATCCCTATTGTAGAAATAAAATAAGCATTGGGAATAAACTGAAAAATATTGATGTAATGTAATATATCATTCCATAGATTTCTCCATTCTTTTTGTAGAGAAATATCTTCATCATGGATTCGACAAATAAGTCTTATATCCATGAGATCTTGTAATGTAGATGCTGGTTTGCTCAAATAGACAAAGCTCTTCACTTTATTCTTTCCGTCAGGATAATGAAGTGTCTCTAAGTTATATCTTATGTGTCCTTCTGAAGCAAAGTCTATATCCTCTACTTCAATTCTATTTAACAGTGAGTCATGGAATTCCTCAATAATCTCTTGTGATGTAACCTTATTGTTTGATAACAATTGAGTGACTAATAATGCTGTAGAGTATTGTCTCCAACATGCAATATCAGGATTTCCTAAAAAAATAAGGAAAAGGTCAAAACTATTCTTTTTATAGTAATATTTATAGGATACAAAATCAGAAGAGTCGTTTATCTTTTCCATAAGTTTGGATAGATTCTTGACATCCGGATTAATACAATCTGTAGATTTAGTATTAATCTTATCATGATGCTTTACATCGTTCCAACTTAATGACCAGACATGATAATTTCCACTTCTAAGAATAGCCATTCTCTTTGCTAAATCTTTCCCCAATTGACCCTTTGCATCTTTAGGATCACCATGAAACATAAAGCCATCTGTAAATATTACAATTGGTTTTGCATTACTCGTTTCTTTTTCAGGGAAGAAAACGAAATCGGCACGAGAAGGTATTACAACACCTTGCTCTATGCCTAATTCTACTTGAGGTTCTATGAAGTAACCAATATTGTTTATACTTATAAACCATCCCGGCTTTCCATTCACCATTTCAAGGCGCATATTAACATTCTGCTTTGTATATTGATTAAGTGTATAAATAAATAAAGCTTCGAGTTCACTCTCTAGAATGCTGTTTGTAGAAATCTCATCAATTGTCTTAATCTTAACTAAGTTGCCTTTACTCTGTACGATGCTCTCAAATAGTGCAATAGCTGTATCGCGAGATATATTTGGCTTTTGATAGTTATATCTATATGCATAGATACATTTATAGCATCCATCTTTGCCCTCATCTTTGTGACAATCGCAGGCTTTTAAAAAATTGAGTGCTAGTTCAAAAACTCCAACTAAATCTTCAGATGATTTCATAAGCTGCTTTAAATATCCTGTCCCTCCTGGGACTGTGTCATATAATATCAGATAATTCTTTTTAATATCGCTTTCAGAATCAAATGGCATCTCCTGTACAGTTGTATGAAGATGGTCAATATTACCCTTAAATTTCAGTTTCAAGCCCAAATAAAGACCTGCAATAAGTGAATGCATTTTTTTATCACTAATGGATTCCGATGTCATCGGTAATAGCATTCTAATAGCTTCAGACCTAAATTCACGATACAAGAATGTAGTGTTAACAATATCAGTACTTACTTCTTTATTTCTATATTTGCATGTGATATCATGCCGTATTTCGTCGTTTTTATTATACACTTTACCACATGCTCCGCATATCTTAAAGCCATTTACAGGAATTTCACTTCCATTTATGGTCATCATTTGCCCTAAGCTATTCAAGTTACCAAAATTTACTTCTCTAAAATCTGCTTTCTTTATAAACTCATATCCAAAGGGCTGATTTTCAAGTTGGAACGCATGAGAAATGTTATTCATCTTTACTTCTGCAATAATTCTTTTGTTATAAAATTCTGGTTCTCTATCATCTGACTCATCCCAACTTCTGCTTCTATAGTCAAAGGTTGTGGCAATAACCTGTTTCATCTTGATCATCTCACGTTTTTGGCCAGAATCAGACCACAAGGGACTTTCACATTTTGGACACTTATCATTGTGGTCCAATGCAGCCTTTGCCATATAAGAGCATTTCGAACAGAAGATCCAAGTCTCTATCTCAGATTGATTCATGTCAATCTGATCAATTACAACCTTTCTTCCTTCTGCATAGAATTTATTTTCCGGAGCAAGTTCTTTAATCGCCATACTTGATGGACGGTGGTATTCAAATACTTGTGACTTATATTTACCTTTGCTATCGGGTCTTTGTTTCTTTTTAAGTATGACAGATCGTAGAATTATTCCTGCCTGGGGAAAAGCATAATTGGGCAACAATCCTTCGTCAGTAAAAAAATTATAAACATTCTTATCCCGGATATGTTTGATAATTGAATTAAGCGATGCTTTCTCGTTCAGAAGCTCTGCAAGATCTTGTTCATAATTTCTATCTTTAGCCGTTATATCTTTTCTCTTTCTGATCTCTGCACTAATCTTTTTAACTCGCTTCTTAAGACTTTCTACTTCATTATATATATCCCAGAAAGATTCGTGAATTCTATATATCAATCCTTTACCGGTATCGTTGCGGTTGTCAATGTACTCTCTCAATGATTCTACGGCATCATCAGAAAGGTCATCTTTAAAAATTTTAATGAAGCTGTTAAAGAGTTCTTCTTTACCAATCTGAATGTAATGAGTAAAATTAAATGGAAATGTATTTACTGACTTTTTATTTAGTTGGGCAAGAATAGCAGCAAGTTTCGCTGGCAACTGCAATGATGTAATTCCAGTCTCAACCCATCGGTCGAAGCAGAAAGCAGTAAATTGTCTTTCTAATATTGCTGGAGCATCGATCAAACATCCAGGTGTTTGTACTGCTCCAGAAATCATTTCGAGTGGGTTTTCATAGAAATATAGATCATGTGGACGTGCATTGGCTATAGCAATATCCAATGAGTTTCCATCTCTTCTTCCCGAACGTCCGATCCGCTGTAGATAACTTGATACCGATGGAGGTATTGAACATAAGATCAATGACGAAAGGTCTCCAATATCAATACCCATTTCCAGAGTTGGAGTGCAAGACAGTAAGTTTGGATTCCAGGGTGCATCTTGGTTAATGAAAGAGTTCTCGATTTTTTCTCTAACTTTGCGATCCAGCAATCCGGTATGTTCTTCTGTATAGATTCGCTGAATATCGGCATTCTTATAAAGTTTGTGATAATAGTTTTCTGTATTTTCTTCGCTTTGATAATGTCCATGACAATTGTAGCGTATGCAGGTAGAATTATTCCATATCTTAGATTCTACTCCCGCAACCGAGATCTGATTACCGCATTTATCACAGCGAAGCTGTTTTACATCTCTTTCTAAAACTAGAGAATCCTGATTAATCGACCATATTAAATGGCCATGAGAAATATCTTCACGTAGTATCTTAGCTTTCACAAGAGTACTCATAACTTCTTTTAATACATCCTGTGAATAACTTTCCAGCATTTGATCTAACTCACCAAAAACTTTTATAACCCATTGCTCATACCAAGTTGCTTTTCCACTTCCATAGAGACGATCAAAACGCCCCCTATTGTTTGTAGTAACAAACCTGGGAGCACGAGCTTTTTCACTAAAATTCGGTAAGTAGTCAATTCTATTGATAAGATATGTTGTACCATATGCATTTATATAAGATGAAAAGTCGGCAGTATAAATTCCACCACCAGTTTTTAAACGATATAACATGCCCTGTAAAAATTCAACAATTAAAGGTAACTCCAAATCGCGGAGATTGCCAATATTTCTTAAAGGCTCTAATAAATGATCTGCTACCTGTTGTAGGAGTTCCTTATCGATCGTAACCGTAGATGAACTCGTTTTCTCCAGTGTTCTTCCGATCCTACAATTAAACCCATATTCACTAATTATCTCCCATTCTATTCTTTTCTTTATATTACTGATGAGATAAGATCCCTCCGGTACCCTGCCATTATCCTTAAAATACTCGAAATCATCCAACCAGAACATATTATTGGGTATAAAAGTTGAAACAAACTTAATTGCTCCAAGCTTATTCCAATAGTAATCAATGAAGTTCCCAATAACTTCTGATAATGACTTCACATCTTGATGAGAGTTAATAAATTGCTGTAAGGCAGATCTGAAGTTGAATCGATACGTTCTCGCTGAGAAGAAGCCTGCTCTATGGGAAGCATCTTGAACAGAGTCCGAGAAGGTTATAAGCTTCTTGTCATCATTATATTTGGATGCGAAAAGTTGGCTAATGATAACACTGATCAAACTGGATGCTCTTGAGCCAATAATCGTTAGTGAATCTCTCCCGTCGCAATAGGGGCAATCATGCGTAGTTATAATTTTATTATTACCAATTTTTTTCTGATTATCCGGTAGAGTCACTTTCAGCATCTTATCCTTCACTCCGCATTCCGGGCAAGATGTGACATGTAGATCATCAACAGTATTAAGACAATTTCCGCATATTTGTCTAGCTTGCTGATTGGTTGATCCTCTTGAATCTTCGTCCAAAGGGAAGATATATTTTACGCTATTTGCGTTATGAAAAAAACTATTATAGAATAATTTCAAATCCGAATTGATGACAGAATTTCCGCTTTTGCTTGTGCCTGCCCAACCCATCGCGCCGCACTCTCTGCAATGTATTACTGGAAGATGCTGAAATAACCTATCTGAAGTTAAGTCATCTGAGAAATGTAAACTTGGCTTCTGTTTTACTTCTGCTACAACTCTTCGTAATTCTCTTAGCCAATATTGAACCCGTAATGATAAAAAGGGTCTTCCGTTATCTAACTTTGCGATTGATACTAAAGCCAAAATACTGAGCAGCAATTGTACTTTGAAAGCCGAGTCAACACCAAGCATATCCGGCATAATCTTATCCAATTGAAGTGTGATATCTTGAACTGAGAAAGCCCGATTTCCTAATACGAGGATTAGCTTTCTAAAGAAATCGTGCTCTTTCAAATTTACAGGTAATGCTTTTGTGATATCTTCATATTTAAAATCTTCATCAAACCAGATACTATATTGTGCCTTAATGTAATCCTGAATTGTCCCATAATTGTCAGCTTCCAGTATTCCTGCTTCCTCAATCCCAGGGACATTAAAATACCTGGGAGTAATATCTTTAAAGAAATCTTCATAGCTAAGAACAGATTCTCTAATGACAGCATCAGCATCAAAAGATTCACCAAATATCTTACCTGCATAACTGACAAGTTCGTGTGAATTTTCATTCCCCCCCAATGTAGCAGAAGTACCGATAAAACAGAGAGAGTTTTCTGGTGTTTGAAGTCTTACTTTCAGTCGTCGTATAAGACAGGCCAGATCGGTTCCCTGGGCTCCATCGAAAGTATGAAGCTCATCCACGATCAGATATTTGAATGTTTCTGCTGAATTGAATTGCCAGATCGGATAATCATCTGGACGAATAAGCAGATAATCCAGCATTTTGTAGTTTGTCATTAGAATATCCGGGGGATCCAGTTGCATTGTCTTTTTATCTGTAATCACTTTATCGGGCATCATAACCTGAGTTGGAATTTCGTCTCTTGAACCAACATATAATCCAACCCTCACATTACTTCTTAGATCAGGATTATTCCAGATAGTATGAGCAAAACGCTTAGCTTGATCTGTGGCGAGTGCGTTCATTGGATACACAATTATCGCCTTTATCCCCTTTTGCCCTTCTAACGCCTTTTTGCAGCAATGATCCAGTATCGGATACAGGAAGCATTCTGTTTTCCCAGAACCAGTCCCAGTAGAGATAATTGTCGATTTCAGATTTCTTCCGGATAATCTCTGGAAGGCTAGTTCCTGATGAAGATAAGGTTTGTATTCCATCTTTAGATGAGTAAAATAGTCAGTGGAAAGTTTACCCGTCTTAAAAGGCAACTTCATTGAAATGTAGGGCCCTTTAAGAACGTCTTCTTCTTCAAAGAGCCTATCAATTATACCTTTAAAAAATGGTGTGGAAACAGGGAATGTTGTAGTAAGAAAATCGTGTATACCAGTTTGAATCTGTTTATAGAGTATTGAGGGAAACATCAGCTCTCCTAATTCCTGGGTTCGGTGAACTTTTTAATTATTGAGCAACAATTTATAAAACTCTTATCAGATTTAGTTTTAGTTAAAAATTCCACATAATTTCTGGTGATAGATTCAATAATCTTATCTTGATCAATCAGATCAGAAAATTGCACTACATTATTCAAAAGCTCTGTGGCTTTTTCACAAACATCGGCATTATTGAATAAATCTTCATGATACATGTTGTGAAATATTAAATAATATAAAGAGCTTGTAACTCTATCTATTACTCTAGGATTTATATCCGCAGTATCTTTTTTGAGAAGATTTTCCAGTAAGCTTGTCCCAAGCATACTGAACAAGAGCATATGCTTCTTTTGGACTTCCAGTCTATCTGCAAGAAATTCATTATCTGATGTAGATAAATCTTTAACTGAAATAGTAAAATAGAATATTACATTAAGCACAATCCCATAAAAGTCATCAGTATATATTAAAGAGCCGCATTCCTCTTTTTTTCTCAGAGGAATTATTACATCTAATCTTGATTTCTCATGTTTACCCACAACTTCAACCTCTAACTCTGTTGTTGCCAGTAACAGATACATTGAGGCATTAAAATATCCTATTTCCTCAATACTTTTACAGTTACGCTCAGATCTCTTAATTTTTTTATAATCACGGATAAATCTTTTATAATAATTTATAATGGCAGACGACTTGCTTTCTCTGATTTTTGGAATTTCTTTGCTGGTCATCTCTATATCAGATTGTCCTAAATTTCTTTCTTTGGAAGTAGCCAACTCTTCTTCAGCTCCAAGTATATCACCAGTAAAATTAGCCTGAATCAATTTTCTTAAGTTGAATAATACATCACATATTTGCCCAATTGTAGAATTAGCTAATCCACTTTTTGCATAGGTAAGGTTATCTTGATAAACAGGCAATGGTGCGTAATACTTTTCATCCTCACTGTTTTGTTCTTCACTATCTTTATTCTGTGTTTTATTGGAACTTGCTCTGTTCACAGGAGCTTCGGAATTTCTATTTTGAGCCAAAAACGGGATAATATCGAAGAGATGCTTATTTCCCTTTTCTATTTTTGTTAAAAGAATACTGAGTTCTCTGTTTTTTTTACTGGGATATGTTTTTAGTAAAGCACTCACACTATTGACAACCTGCTTATTTGAAATAGGTAGATCAGATTGGAATAATTGAGCATAAGAAATCACAGAAGAGATTTCCTTTGGAATATGAACAGTAATATTTGTTTTGTCTTTTACTGATGTTAATGCATACTCAAGAAGTTTTTCACCCCAGCCATTAAATAATTTCAAGGTAATAGGGTCGTCTTCTTTAAAAACAGATCCAAGAAAAATACTAAGCTTGTTTCCTTGCAAATCTATGTTCAATAATCTTAATTTGAAGGTGTTTTTGACGTTATTATTATTTATGCTAACTACCTTTGCTTCAGGTTCAATTTCGATAATATTTTCTGATAGATTTAATTCCTTAAGCCAGTTATGAGAAGGATGCTTTAGCAAAAGAGATACTTCTGCATTTCTACTACTACCTGAATTTGTTCCCATTGCTGCCTTAGATAAATTTGCACTGCCAAAGATAAGATAGTTTTGACCTTCTGCTTCAAAGCAAATCAGTTTGGCATGTAAATTGCCTCCCTTTGTATTCAGGTCGTAATAACTGATTCTTTTTCTTATTACTGAATCTTTCACAAGTGGATATTGTGAATATTTTTTCTGTCCGATGTAGTCAATTTTTGCTTTGCTGAAATGATTTGCCAAGGACATCAAGGTTTCACTATTTCCATCGACAAAGGGTGAAATTATGGAAATCTTATTCACATTATCAGGAATTGAATTAAGTAACTTATGCAATATGGAAGTTTCATCTTGAAACAAAACCATGCCTTGATATTTATTTCCCAAATCAACCAATTCATTTCCTGCCAAAGGCATTTCCTTTTCTTCTGAGAGCCATTTAGAGTATTTTTTGACCCAGTATAATTTTTCTTTCACAATGCCCTGGGAATCTTTTAAATAACCTTG
>Ga0075121_1000607_pt1 | contig 24535 bp, 21 predicted proteins | sample AntAceMetag02UKG_FD_69793 | JGI IMG/M metagenome (GOLD analysis project Ga0075121, IMG submission 69793) | Saline lake microbial communities from Ace Lake, Antarctica - Antarctic Ace Lake Metagenome 02UKG | ecosystem: Environmental > Aquatic > Non-marine Saline and Alkaline > Saline | place... | reverse complement strand
TTCGTTGAAATTCCACTGGTCCCATGTACGAAGTCCCCATCCAAGCGCTTTAAATCTTTCCTGATCCGTCTTTCCTTCTAATCGTAAAGCCCAGGCAAGTGCAAGATCCATGTTGTAATGGCCAGCTATGTATTTCATGTCTCGGCCCTGGGTGAGCAAATTATTAATTTTACCAAAACTGGTATTATTAATAATTTGAGTAATCCTGCCTCGGCTCATCCCCACCATCTTGGCAAACGTTCTTGCGGGTCGGACCGAGACAATACGCCGTTAATATAAGTAATACGATAAATACAGGGTGCTTTTCGAGTCTTAAACTGATGATTTTAGGGCCAAAAACAGGCTTCTAAACAAAATAGTGTTGTGCAGGATAATTATGCCGCGAGGAAACCGATATTACATACCGGGCGGATATGGTACACTCTGGATAAATAGGCTTCGCATTTAACGGGGTACATAATACATCGGTGCCACAAGAAGGAGTTTTTACTCAAATTCGCCCGGGATCGCAAGCGTTGGCTCCGATGGCTGCATGTGGCCAAAAAGCGTTACAGTTTACGGGTACTAACCATAGTCGTTATGTGTAAAAAATTAACCTCCATTACCACTTTACATCACACAGTAAAAGATATATAATAATGTGTAATTAAAAATGGAGGAAATATCATGGCTACAAATCTTGCACTTGACGATACGCTTATTGAAGAAGCAAAAATAATTGGAAAACATCGCACCAAAAAAGGGGTCGTCACCGAAGCTTTACATGAATATATCCAACGCAGAAAACAATCAGAAATTCTCAATATTTTCAATACAGTAGTCTTTGATAAAGATTATGACTACAAACAGCAACGAGCTGTAAAATGAAAATCATTGTAGATACTTGTATATGGTCGATAGCACTTAGAAGAAAGAATGTTGAACGCAATCCATATATTGATGAACTAAGAAATTTAATTGAAGAAATCCGTGTTCAATTAATTGGCCCAATCAGGCAAGAACTTTTAAGTGGCATAAAATCAAAAAAACAATTTGATTTGGTAAAACTGCACCTTGAAGCCTTTGGAGATAGTGAACTGGAAGCAGAGGATTACGAATTGGCTGCTGAGTATTTTAATGCGGCAAGGAAAAAAGGAATTCAGGGTTCCAATACTGATTTTCTTATCTGTGCAATATCCTCACGACGAAAAATGCCTATCCTCACCACAGATAAAGATTTTACTAATTTCCAATCAGTTTTTCCAGTTAGCTTACATGTCCCAAGAACATAACCAATTCTTTTGGGACATCCTACCTACAATTTTAAAAAAATTATAAATACGAGTGGCTTTTTAAACAGATTCCCTTTTGAAAAAATGCAGCCCGGTATTTCAAGGGTTGTCGTTACAAAAGCGGTTTCTGTTTGGGTTCGACGATCTCTATACGATCGACCTTCTGGAACCCACGCGGCAGAAGTTTTCCCCGGCGCCCCCGCTCCCCTGTAAAATCCACCTGATTTCCCGGTTTCAAATTCAAATATCGTTTGCCGGCATGGACAATCAAATCACATTCGTGCGGCACAATCGTCAAAATTTTTAAAAAATCCTCACCGGTCTTGATATGCACGGTGGGAATCTGAATAATCTTGTTGCCCTTTCCCCGGGCCATCTGGGGCAATCTGTCAATCCCGAAAATAAGCAGACGGCCTTGGTGAGTGACGGCTGCCAGATGATCCGACTCGGGAGTGTTAACGGGCATGGGATGCAGGGGCATGGCCCCCAACGGCAGAGTAACCATGACTTTGCCGCTGCGGTTTTTACTGTGCAGATCCGATAACCGGGCCACAAACCCGTAGCCGGCGGAACTGGCCATGAGCAGCAACTGGTCGTCATCACCCATGATAACCGCTTCAAACACGGCGCCTGAAACAAGGTTCAGCCGCCCGCTCAACGGTTCGCCATGCCCCCGGGCCGACGGCAGATCATGGACCGGCATGGAATAACTTCGGCCTACGGAATCCAGGAATATGGCCGGCTGGTTATTTTTGCCCCAGGCGGCACCCTTGAATTCGTCACCGGCCTTATAGGTAAGCTGTTTCGGGTCAATATCATGCCCCTTGGCCGATCGGACCCAGCCTTTGGCGGACAGCACCACGGTTACCGGTTCCACCGGTATAATGTCGGACTGGCGCAGGGCATGGGCATCGCTGCGTTCCACAATGGCCGAGCGCCGATTGTCTCCGTATTGTTTGGCATCCGCTTCCAGCTCTTTGCGCATGAGGGTCTTGAGGCGCTGTTCAGATCCCAGTATCTTTTCAAGCCGGTCTCTTTCAAGGGCCAGTTCCGCTATCTCTCCTTCGATTTTGCTCTGCTCCAGCCGGGCCAGATACCGCAGTTTCAACTCCAGGATGGCTTCGGCCTGGGCATCGGAAAGGGAAAACCGTTCCATAAGAATCGGTTTGGGATGGTCCTCGGTCCGGATAATGTGAATCACCTCATCGATATTCAGATAGGCGATTAACAGGCCTTCTAAAATATGGAGCCGGGAAATCACATGGTCCAGACGATACTGAAGTCTTTTGCGGATGGTTTCACGCCTGAAAACCAGCCATTCCGCCAGCAGGAGATGCAGTGGTTTCACATGGGGTCGGCCGTCAATGCCAATGACATTCAGATTTACCCGATAGGTCCTTTCCAGTTCGGTGGTGGCAAACAGGTGGGACATCAAGGCATCTATATCCACTCGGTTGGACCTGGGGACGATCACCAGACGGGTGGGTTCTTCATGGTCGGATTCATCCCTTAAATCCCCCACCATGGGCAATTTTTTCTGCCGCATCTGGGCAGCGATCTGTTCTAAAATTTTGGCACCCGAAACCTGGTGCGGCAGGGCCGTGATCACGACGTCTCCGTTTTCCCGGTGAAATACAGCCCGCATCTTGAACACGCCCCGGCCCCGGGCATATATTTTGGCCAACTCATCAGCCGGTGTAATAATTTCCGCACCTGTTGGAAAATCAGGCCCCTGGATATGTTCGCAGATATCCTCAATGCCGGCCTTCGGGTGTTCCAGCAGATGGATGCAGGCCATGGTCACTTCTTTAAGGTTATGGGGGGGAATATCCGTGGACATACCCACGGCAATGCCGGTGCTGCCGTTGAGCAGGAGATTGGGAAGACGGGCCGGCAGAAGTGACGGTTCGTTGAGGGTTCCGTCGAAATTCGGCACCCAGTCGACAGTCCCCTGCCCCACTTCGCCGAGCAGTACTTCGGCATATCGGGTAAGGCGCGACTCGGTATAGCGCATGGCGGCAAATGATTTAGGATCGTCCGGAGCCCCCCAGTTGCCCTGCCCGTCTATAAGCGGGTATCTATATGAAAACGGCTGGGCCATGAGTACCATGGCTTCGTAACAGGCCGAATCGCCGTGGGGATGAAATTTCCCCAGAACATCGCCCACCGTGCGCGCCGATTTTTTAAATTTGGCACTGGCCTTGAGGCCAAGTTCCGACATGGCATAGACAATACGCCGCTGAACCGGTTTCAGGCCGTCTCCGATGTGCGGCAGGGCCCGATCTAGAATCACATACATGGAGTATTCGAGATAGGCGTTTTCCGTAAACGTTTTCAACGGCTGCTGCTCAATGGAATCAAAATTGCCGTTTTTTTCATCACTCATAAGGTTACCACATCCCGAACCAGGTTTCCCTTGTCCTCCAGCCAGACACGGCGGTCACCGGCTCTTTTCTTGGACAAAAGCATATCCAGCATATTAAAGGTTTCCGTCTGGGAATCATCGGCATGGTCATCATCCGTCCCGGAGTCAATGGTCAGTCTTACCAGGCGCCGTGTGTCCCTGGCCATGGTGGTTTCACGAAGCTGAATGGGGTTCATCTCCCCTAAGCCCTTGAATCGCTGCACATTGATTTTCAGCTTCCTGTTTTTACGAGTGATACGATCGACAATGATCTGTTTTTCCGCCTCATCCAGAGCATAATGCACCTTTTTGGCGGCATCGATGCGATAGAGCGGGGGCATGGCAACATGGATATAACCGGCCTTTACCATGGGCAGGAAGTGACGCAGGAAAAGCGCGCACAGCAGCGTTCCAATGTGCAGGCCGTCGGAATCCGCATCCGCCAGGATGCATATTTTGTGGTACCGCAGGCCCTTGAGGTTTTCGGAATCCGGGTCCACGCCCATGGCCACCGAGATGTCATGAACCTCTTTGGATCCCAGTATCATGGCCGAATCCACTTCCCATGTATTTAAAATCTTGCCTCTTAAGGGCATGATGGCCTGAAAATGACGATCCCGGGCCTGTTTGGCAGAACCGCCGGCGGAATCGCCTTCCACCAGAAACAGTTCACACTCAACCGGATCCTGGCTCACGCAGTCGGCCAGTTTGCCCGGCAGGGCCGGGCCGCTGGTCACTTTTTTGCGCACCACTTTTTTGCGGGACCGCAGCCGGCGCTGGGCATTGTCAATGGCCATCTCCGCCAGCCGATCGCCGGTTTCCGTGTGCTGGTTCAACCAGAGACTGAATGCATCCTTGACCACACCGGATACAAATGCGGCAATGCGTCGCGAGGAGAGCCGTTCCTTGGTCTGGCCGGAAAACTGGGGATCCTGCATCTTGATGGAAAGCACGTAACTGCAACGCTCCCAGACATCTTCGGGCGCCAGTTTGACTCCGCGGGGCAGTAACTTTCTGAACTCGCAGAATTCCCGGATGGAGGCCAGCAGCCCGGTACGGAAGCCATTGACATGGGTGCCGCCCTGGGTGGTGGGAATCAGGTTTACATAACTTTCGGTCACATCCTCGCCACCCTCGGGCAGCCAGGTCACGGCCCATGACACGGTTTCCCCGCTTCCTTCAAATTCACCCAGAAATGGTTTTTCAGGAAGCAGTTCAAACCCGGCCAGGCTGGTCTCAAGATAATCGCTCAAGCCTTTTTGGTAATACCACTCGTTAATCTCGCCGGTTTGCTCGTTATGAAATTTAACATGCAGCCCGGAGCAGAGCACGGCCTTGGCCCGCAGCACATGCTTGAAGGGCCGCAAAGCAAAACGCGGCGAATCAAAATATTTCGGATCGGGCCAGAAGCGGATGGTGGTGCCGGTGTTGCGTTTGCCCACGCTCCCCACCTCCTCCAGTTCCCCTGCTTTGTCACCGTCATTAAACCGGACATGATATTTCAGGCCGTCTCTTTTAATTTCTACATCCAAGCGCGTACACAGGGCATTGACCACTGAAACGCCCACCCCGTGCAAACCGCCTGAAAACTGATAATTTTTATCGGAAAACTTGGCGCCGGCATGTAGATGGGTCATGATCAGCTCAACACCTGAAATTCCCTCTTCCGGATGCGTATCCACGGGCATGCCGCGGCCGTTGTCCCCGACTTCCAGGGAGTTGTCCGTATGCAAAATGACGTCGATGTGATCCGCACACCCGGCAATGGCCTCATCTACGCTGTTGTCCACCACCTCCTGGCCCAGATGGTTGGGCCGTGTAGTGTCCGTATACATGCCCGGCCTGCGTTTCACCGGGTCCAATCCTTTCAGGACCTCGATGGATTCGGCCGTATATCCGTTTTGATTGTTATTTAAATCCAGTTTCATAAAATTCGGGTAATGCCTGCTTGGAAATCATATGTTTTGCTAAAATGCGATATTTTCGATTTGGCGCTACCATACTGCATTTGATATTTTTTTCAATTTAAAAATGACGGTTTATTTTTTTCACTCTCTTTTTTCCCCAATTTCAAATTTTAAAATCTATTCAGCATGGGCCAGGGCCAGTTTAATGCCCAGTCCGATAAACAGGGTTCCGGTGATTTTTTTCAGTATGCCACCCGCAGATTTTCGATGCTTAACTTTACCGGCCAGACATGTAGACCCGTATACCAGCGTCAGACACCAGATACTGCCGGTGGTGAAAAAAACCATCCCCAGAACGGTAAACGATACAAAAATGGATTCCGTGTGCAGATCCACAAACTGGGGAAGAAACGAAAGGAAAAACAGGGAGACCTTGGGGTTCAAAAGGTTTGTCAGCAGGCCCTGCCGAAACAGGGTCCACCTCCCCGTGTCTTCAACCTTCACAGGCTTATGTTCCTCTGCGATCCCCTTCCCATACAAAAATCCAAAACCGATCCATATCAAATACCCGTCTCCGACGTATTTAACGATATTAAATGCCAGTGCGGACGTGGCCAGAATCGCGGAAAGGCCGATGGCCGCAAGCGATGTGTGTATCAATACGCCGGTCATTATGCCAAAGGTCGAAATGATCCCGGCGTTTCTGCCATGGCCATGGTTCGACCCAGAATAAACACCGTGTCCTGACCGAGTGTCAGGTTCAAAAGTATACAAGATATCACAAACAGTGAAAGATTATGGGTTCCCAGCATGGTTTATCCTTTTTTCATCAAGCAGGCCGTGTTCGAACTAAAATTTTTAAAATTAATATAAATACTGCATATTGACAACCCAAATTAAATTGAATAGTGATTAATGAAGGTATTCTACCGATTTTATTTTTAAAAAGGCAGAGCGGAGCGATTCCACAAGTTTTCAATTCTCACTATTCAATATTCACTTTTAAACCCGATCGATAGGGGATGGAAAATGAATTCCAGGGAAAAATTTCATGCGGTCATGGATTACAAATCCTGTGATCAGGTGCCCTATTTTGAAGAGGGGCTCCGCAAAGAGGTGATTGACGCTTGGCATGCACAGGGAATGCCGCACACGGACATGAGGCAACTGTTTCCTTTTGACCCTCGCAGGGAAGTCGCCCCGGACCTGGAGCCAAAACCCAACCTTGAAAAATGGCCGGCATCCATATCGGATCTGGATGAATTTCAAAGATGTCTCGATCCGGCCGATCCCCAGCGTTTCTCTCCCAACTGGAAAAAGGAATGCCGTTTATGGGCCGGGGATGACACGGTGACCATGCTGCGGGTACACCGGGGTCTCTTTCTCAGCCTTGGGGTTTATGGCTGGCAGCGGTTTGCCGAAGTTGCCCGGTTGCTGATAGAGCAGGAGAAATTCGTGAAACAGGCCATGACCATTCAGGGGGAGTTTGCGGCACGGATGGCTGAAAAAATTCTTGGATCGGTCACAATAGACGCCGCCATTTTCAGTGAACCCATCGGGGGAAATAACGGCTCCCTGATATCGCCGCAGATGTACGAGGATCTTGTGCTGCCTTCTTATCTGCCGTTGCTGGCGATATTAAAACAATACGATGTCAGGACAATCATCTTCCGAACCTACGGCAATGCCCGCATCCTGATTCCAGGTCTGCTGAAATTCGGATTCAACTGCCTGTGGGCCTGTGAGGTCAATATCGACGCCATGGATTACCGCAGCCTGCGCAAAGAGTTTGGTCGGGACCTGCGTCTGATCGGCGGAATTGATCTGGATACCCTGCGCCGGGGCCGGTCGTCTATTCGCAAAGAAATCGAGGAAAAGGTCCCATGGCTGATCAATGACGGCGGTTATATTCCCCTGGCCGACGGGCGCATCCGTGAAAATGTGTCCTATAAAAATTACGTGTATTACAGGCAGATTTTGTCCGACTTTATACATCCTGGCAAAATGCCTCCGGGTAAGAAACCTTTATCCCTAAGCCGGATAAACCGGAAATAACAAATCCCAAGCTCCAAATTCCAATAGCCTGAGGTTGCTTGTCATTTGGTCATTGTGATTTACTTGGTATTTGGCATTTGTTTATTGTAATTTTTTATTTATCTTCTGTGCAGCATCTTTGCCAGAATTTCCTTTGTGAGCTTTGCCGCCACCATGGCGGTCATTCCCATCCAGTCACGATCCGGGTTTAATTCAACAATATCGGCTCCCACAATCCGTCCTTTGATCCCATGAATGATGTGCAGCAATTCCCGGGTGGTCAATCCGCCGGGTTCGTGATGAGAGACGCCCGGCGCAAACGCAGGGTCCAGACAATCCAGGTCCAGTGTCAGGTAGATATCGCCCTCAAGATTGATCTTTGTTTCCCCGTGCCGGTCTTTCATCTCCATCACTTCAACATTAAATTTTGCAGCCTGATCTCTTAAATGGGGTGTCATGGTCCGGATCCCCACCTGCACCAGACGGTTGACGGCGCCCTCCTCCATGATCCGGGCAAACGGCGTGGCATGGGAATAGCGGTTGCCCTCCAGTTCATCGTACAGATCCGGATGTGCATCAAAATGCAAAATATCCAGCTTATCATAAACGTTCGAATGGGCTCGTACAATGGGATAGGTAATGGAATGATCACCGCCCAGTGTGATCACACGACACCCCTGGCCCAGTAGTTTTGCAACCATGCGCTCTATGGCTGCAAACGCCTCTCTGCCTCCTTCCGGGAGCGTCATACTGCCAAGCTCGCACCATCCTTTGACCAAACCCACATCAACCCCGTTTTCCGCGCAAAGATTTGTGGAATCACTGTGAAACTGTTCCATAATGCGCATTGGCGCCAATGCCGGGCCACGTCGAAATGATGAGTTTTTATCCAGGGGAATGCCTAACACACAAATGGTGCCGGGCATAAGTGCAGCTATTTTGTCATTTAATTTATTCATATTCTCAATTGTCCTTTCAGAAAAAAGATAAAAGCCATATCAACCCATTTCCGAAATATTGTCAAGAATCGGATTTTCCAGCGTATTTTTTCCGCCCCTTTTTCAAATGACAAACAAACCCGGACTATGAGATTTGAATATTGTAATTTGGTGCTTGTAATTTCATTAGAATCTGTTATCAATTTCTTAAGATAATTCAGACCGCTTACACTGTGGTTAGCATTAATATAGTATGAATAAAGCCGCATTAATAATAATTGCATTTCTTACCATTTTGATTTTTCCCGGCTGCAAGCCTGTGGTTAATAAACTGGCATTTTATCCGGACACTAAGAATGTATTATCAACGGATCAACTTCCGGCAAACGTACAAGAAGTTTTCATTGAAACGGAAGATCACATAAAAATACAAAGTTATTTCATTCCAAACAAATCATCAGAAAAAATACTTATCTACTTTCATGGAAATGCAGGAAATATTTGCCATCGTTTATCTGACTTAATGCAAATAAGCAGTTTTGGAATCAATGTACTAGGTGTCGGCTACCGTGGATACGGAAAAAGCCAAGGAAAACCAAGCGAAAACGGGATTTACCTTGATGGAAAAGCTGCCTTGAACTATGCAACCCAAAAACTTTGCTTCCCAACAGGCAATATTATCATCTTGGGACGCTCTATCGGAACAGCAGTGGCAATAAATACTTCTCAAAAAACAAATATTTGTGGGTTGATTCTTGTCACACCTTTAACAAGTGGAGAAGATCATGCTAAAGCACAAGGGCTTGGTTTTGTTTCATTTTTAGCCGGAAAATCGTTTGATAATATTGGTAAAATTATCAATGTTTCATGCCCTATCTTGATAATTCATGGAACTCAAGACAATGTAATTCCATTCGAAATGGGAAAAAAGATATACAACAAAGCAAAGACAAAAAAACAATTCGTAAAAATTGAAGGTGCAAACCATAACAACTTATCAACAAAATACAAAAAGAGTTATTGGCCTGCAATTTATGAATTCATCACTCTGATTCGGAGGCCGCCATGATTTATGGATGTTGTAAAAGAAATCTATAATTCATGAGGGGTATATACAATGTCAAAAAAAAAGATATTCATAATAGTTCCGTTGCTAATCCTCCTTGGACTGGCCGGCATTTATTTTCTATTTCCAGGGGCGATATTTGATCTCCTGCTAAAGGCGGGAAGAATCGCCGGAGGTCTTAAGCAGCACAGCATCGATGTAAACGGGCTGCGCATTGAGTACCTGGAAGGTGGAAAAGGCGATGCACTCGTACTGCTCCACGGCTTCGGTGCAAATAAGGACAACTGGACTCGAATTGCCAGGTATCTCACGCCACATTTCAGGGTGATTGCACCGGATCTGCCGGGTTTTGGGAAAAGCAGTCCTGATCCTGAAGGCGATTATTCGATCAGCGTTCAGACTAAGCGGGTGAATGAATTTGTCCGAGCTCTGGGGATCAAATCATTGCATCTTGGCGGAAGCTCTATGGGGGGCAACATCGCCGGCGCCTATGCGTCAATATATCCGAAGGATCTCAAAAGCCTCCTGCTGATTGCCCCGGGCGGAGTGGCCTCTGCTGAACCAAGTGAAATGTACCGCGGACTGAAGGAGGGAAAACAAAATCCACTGGTTGTAAATAGCGTCGAAGACTATGAGCGATTGCTGGATTTCGTTTTTGTGAAAAAGCCGTTCATACCCCTTCCCATTAAAAAAATTCTACTTCAGGAAGCTATCGAGCATCAGCCGCTCAATCGTAATATTTTCAAACAGCTCAGCAGTTCTGTGGACGTTCAGCCTTTGGAGGTTCTGGTGAAAGGTTTATCGGTAAAAACCTTAATTGTCTGGGGCGCTCAAGACAGGGCACTTCACGTATCCGGTGCAAAGATTCTCGAATCGGTTATGTCAAAGGCTACAATAGAGATTATGGATGCCGTGGGCCATCTTCCCATGATTGAGAAACCGAAAAAAACAGGGATGTTGTATTTGAGCTTTCTTGAGTCAAAATAACTTTTATCCTTCGTTCCGCATTCATCATTCCAAACTCCCCCTCCCCTTTTCCCGTTTTGGCGTCATCATTTGTATTTTTACATAAAACACCTTGCAATTTTATCTGAATTTGTTATCAATTTCTTATATTTTATTCAGATATATACATGCGCCACTGTCTCATCTTTTAAACTTGTTTTGTTTCAACCGATTAACACCGAAATAATCAATTCCGGCCGCATAAAAAAAGTTCAATCGAAAAATTATATTCAGATAAAAGCGGACCCCGCATACCATGCAAGTTTTCTGGGTTGTTCGATTTGTCGTACTCATCATGTTAGCATGACGAGTTGGTATTATTAGAGAAAAATTTCGTGTTGATAAAATTTCTAAAAAACATGACGAGATAAGTGCACTAATCGAGATGTGACACCGACTCCCTGTTCAGATCAATCATTGTTTGTATCTTCTCCCAGACCGAATTTCTTCTTCAACTGGAAGGATTGTTCCAGATATTTTTTAAGTTTCTTCTGCGCGGCGCCATAAACGGTTCCTTCAGGATAATTGCAGTCCTCATCGCGTTTGCCGGCTGGAACACCGGTCAATATTTCAATGCCCTCCTCAACTGTCGCCACTTGATAAATATGAAACCTGCCCTTTTTTACGGCGTCAATCACCGCGCGTTTGAGCATCAGGTTTTTCACGTTGGCTTTGGGGATAAGAACGCCCTGCCTGCCGGTGAGGCCTTTTCCTGAACACATGTCATAAAACCCTTCAATTTTTTGATTCACCCCGCCGATGGCTTGAATCTGGCCTTTCTGATTCACCGATCCGGTCACTGAGATGCCTTGCCTGATCGGGATGTCGGAAAGGCTGGAAAGAATCGCATACAACTCGGTGGACGATGCGCTGTCGCCATCAATGCCGCCGTAACTCTGCTCAAACGTAATACTGATGGCCAGACTCAACGGATAATTCTGGGCAAAGGTCCTGCCCAGATACCCGGAAAGAATCAAAACGCCTTTATCATGGGTCTTACCGCTCAACTTGGCTTCCCGTTCAATATTGACGATTCCCTGTTTTCCCATATAAGTTTCAGCCGTAATACGTGAGGGGCGTCCAAAGGCCATATCTCCTATCTGATAAACCGCCAGAGCATTGACCTGTCCGGTCACGGCCCCTGCCACATCGATCAAAATTGTCTCATCCCGGTAGGATTCATGGATTTTCTGTTCGTACAGATTGTGACGAAACCGGTGTTCGGTAAAGGCCTGGATCACATATTTATTGGAAACAAGGGTCGCCTTATTCTGACGGGCCCAATAATCGGCCTCCCTTAAGACGCCGGCAATAAAGCCAAACCGCAGGGATAGTTTGGTTTTATCCGCGATAAATTTTTCCCCGCATTCTACAATGGCAGCGACGCCCTTTGCAGTGAAGGGCAGCAGACGCTCTTCTTTGCAAACGCGGGCAATGAACCGGGCATACTTCATGGGAGTATTGTCGTTCAGCTCGACTTCATGGTCAAAATCAGCTCTGACTTTAAATATTTTATTGAATTTAGAATCATGGTTTTGAAGCATTCGGAAGGGTTCATAGCTGCCCATCAAAATCACCTTGACCGTCAGCGGAATCGGCTTCGGCCGCAGGGATGCGGTTCCAAATCCCAGTTCTGCGGCCATATCTTCAATAAAAAGGTGTTTATTCTGCAATGATCTTTTCAGCGCATCCCAGACAAACCGGTTTTTTAAGACCGATTCAATCTCCATGATCAAAAAACCGCCATTGGCTTTCAATAAAGATCCCGCCTGCACCATAGAAAAATCGGTGGTCACAGATCCCATATAAGATCTTTTTTCAATCTGGCCGAAAACATTGTGAAAGGTCGGATTGGTCTCAAAGATCACCGGGGCACCTTGCCCGGAATTACTATCCACCAGCACGTTGACCCGATAACGCTGAAAGTATCCGGTCGCATCCGGTGGTAAAAGCTCTTGGGTCGGCGCGGCTTCTTTCCGGGGGGCAAGAAATTGATTGGCGTTTTCAACGATGTCTGCCTGGACACCGTCCAGGTATTCGAGGATGTCCGAACTGCCCTTATAGGCATTTCGAATCCTGTCCAGCCGATCTTTGACCACAAACAGGGTTGTTTCCTCCATTAATTCCCCAAGATCGCTCTGCAGTGCCTGAGTGATCTTCTTGACTTCCCGCACCGTAATTTCAATCTCCGACTGGACCGCACGCATATTTTCTTCTATTCCAATCCTTTTTCCCTCGGAGAGTTCCCGGAAGCTCTCCGGTGTCGCAGGCTTGCCGTCAATAAGAAACACGGCCTGAAGTCCCGTTTTAGATTTCTGAATTTGTACATTTTTTTCTCCAGCCAATTTTTCGATTTCTTGAAAAATCCGGCGTTGCTGTTTGGAATATTTTTTTTGGATTTCAGATTGCTTGTCCTGAAATATTTTATTTTCAAATGTTTTGGGTAATTTGATTTGCAGGTCATCAATCAGCTTGTTCATCATTTTGGAAAATGGAATTCCTCTACCGGGAGGCACTGAAACAGGAAGGGGGCAGTAGGCATCCTTAAAATTGTTGACCATACACCAGTCATTCGGCGTCGAAAGGCTTTTGGCGTGTTCATTGACAATATCTCTTACAATGGTGGATTTACCGGTGCCTTCCATGCCCGTGACAAAAATGTTATAACCGGAACTCTTCATATTCAAACCAAAATCAATGGCCTGAACCGCCCGTTTCTGGCCGATGACATCCTCCAGGGGTTCAATTTCCGAGGTATTTTTAAAAGAAAAAATCTTTGGGTCGCAAATCCGTCTGAGGTCGCCTGGTTCCAGTTCAAATTTTTCCAGCATAGTCGTCTCCTTGATTAACCGTTGCGTAGATGCAATTTATGAAATCTGTGTGCTGTCAGGCAGGGGCCGGCATGTCATTATATGAAGTTTAGAGTAAACAGGATCAGCGTGTCAAACAGTATATTTGGAAACACATTTTTAGTGCATTATGGTTTATCTGGATAGTTGGAATGCTTGAGATGATTGAAGGAATGAGAGCAATTGGATTGCTTACCCACCTATAGTCAGTTTATTAATATTGGCCGAACGAACAAGTTAATCCGGTGAAAGTCAAGAAAAAATACTTCCCTTTAACCCGTTCTTTGAAAATTCGATAAAACCTACAATTGTGGTAAAATGTTTGCTATAATATTAGCCAGTGGAACGGGAGCAGTGATCCTTAGGCATCCGAAGAATCCAGTGGCGTTCAACGGGGAGGCCATAACCGTAGTCCTTGGAGGCATATGGTGAAAATGAAATCGGCGGACGGGGGCTCGACCATGAAAAACAGTATGGTGTGGCACGTGGCTTTTAGCCCGCGCCTAACCGAACGTTCTCGGAGCAAATAGGTGCCTACAAAAAATCCAGACCGACGCAAAAAAACGCGCGGCTGATTTTACCGCGAATGGGCAATCATAAACCTTAAAAGGAGACAATTATGCAGCCAAATAGTATTATTAAAAAAAATGGAATCATTTTTATATTAAATGCTTTTATCATCACACTATACCTATTCAACCTATTCAGTGTTTCAGAAAGTTATGCTGAAAACAATAAGACAATCATAGAGCTTTGGGGGGAGGCAAAAACACCAAACCCAGTTGAACTAAAAGGAATAAAACTTGATCCCACCAAAACATCATTTTTAATACTGGACATAGAGGAACGAACGTGCAATCTCAAAAGGAGACCAAGATGTGTTTCTTCTGTGCCCAATATCAAAGCATTTTTAGATCGCGCGAAAAAAAATGGGGTTTTTGTTGTCTATAGTCTGACAAGTAAGGGGACGCCCGAATCTATTTTATCAGGTGTAGCACCTACTGGTAGTGAGCCCATTGTTAAATCGAGCGTAGATAAATTCTATAATACGGAACTGGAAAATATTTTACGAAGTAGAAAAATTGAATCTGTAATTATATCTGGCACGACAGCAGAAGGGGCTGTAATTCACACTGCTACTGGTGCAGCTATGCGCGGTTTCAAAGTTATTGTTCCAGTTGATGGAATGTCCGCGGGCACACTTTATGCTGAGCAATATACTGCTTGGCATCTCATTAATGCGCCCGGCTCAAGAAAAAGAACAACTTTAACAAAATTCGATTTGATTGAGTTTTAATGACTGAACTTCACTCCAGGCAGAAGCATCTAAAGCTATTCATAAAATCATAAACCAGACAGCAACAGCAAGCGCGGCAGCTTTTGTTGTTTTAAAATCATCAACATAAGTTTCGCACCCCTGAAATGGCGTAAGCGCTGTAAGGGCATCGGTTACAGCATTTGAATAAGACTGAAAATCTTCATTTATTGCGAAAAGTTCAAAAATCGATGAAAAAGAAATATGAAAAAGTTTACGGAAGAAGTCCCACAAGCGGTGGGCATATGTGGTGACAGCTGAAGTATCCGCGATTGGAGTAAAAGAACATTGACAAAAAATAGCAAATCATTGCTGGCTGAAGAAATTATTGAAAAAGCGATTGCGTATGGCTCAAATCTGGCAGGCTTGGCTGATGTGGCAGCTTTAAAGAAGTCTCCATCTCATGTTCTTTATGAACAATTGCCTTATCGGAAATCTTCCTCCCTATCAAAGGAGAGTGAACCTTCCACCCAGGGCAAAGTTGTCTGGCCTGAAGATGCCAAAACCATGGCAGTTATTGCCATAGCGCACCCGGAGGACGAGCCCCATCTGGATTGGTGGTACAAGAAAGGCCAACCCGGGGGCACTCAGGGGAATTTACTCTTGATCCGTGTTTTCAATAAACTGTCAAAATGGCTTGAGGATGAAAAGGGAATAAAAACTATTAAAATTTCGTATTTTATTGAAGAGGGTGGCATTTTCCTTAAAGATGCTGCGGCCCTGGCCGGTATTGGCGTTGTAGGGAAAAATAACATGCTTGTAACAGAAAAATATGGACCAAGGGTGAGACTCCGGGCCTTGGGCCTGCCACTGGAACTTGGCTCAACCGGCCTTCTTGATTTTGATCCCTGTAAGGGTTGCAGTATGCCTTGTCGTAGTGTATGCCCTCAAGCATGTTTTGCTGAAAAAGTTTACTCGGCCGAAACTTGCGGCCTTACTGATCTGCCTGCCAGGGAAGGCGTTTATGACAGGAAAAAATGTTATCCGGAAATGGGCAAAAATATAACCGATTCTGAAAAAACTTCGGCTGAATTGGGCGGAAAGAAAAAAGAGACTGCAGGAACCTCCTCTTGCAGGCGCTGTGAATTTAGCTGTATTGCAGGCATAGGGAAATAGTCATTATTGGAAGCAACCGCCATCGCGGGCAAAGCCGAATGGAAAGAGCAAAACGGCATTACCGCCCAGGCCACGTATGGCACATTACGCATCAATATTATAAAAAGGAATAAGGATGAAAAATTTAATATTTCAAAACAATGATAACATGCCAATAATAGGCCTTGGTACCTGGAAATCCAAACCAAAGGAAATATACAACGCGGTAAGACAGGCAATTAAAATAGGATACAGGCACATTGACTGTGCTGCAATCTATGGGAATGAAAAAGAGATCGGACAGGCGTTAAAGGACTCCATTACAGATGGAGAAATCACAAGAGCAGATATATGGATTACATCAAAACTCTGGAATAATGCCCACCGGAAGGACCATGTCCCCAAGGCATTACGGAAAACCCTAAAAGATCTTTGTCTTGATTATCTTGATTTATACTTGATTCACTGGCCGGTGCCCATAAAACCGGAAGTGACGTATCCGAAGCGAGGATCTGATTTTTTCAGACCCGATGAACTGTCCTTGTCCGAAACCTGGGAGGCACTGGAATCATGTGTAAAGAAAGGGTATACAAAACATATCGGGGTGTCAAATTTCAGCGTAAAGAAACTTGAGGGGCTGATGGAAACCTCCAGCATCAAGCCGGAGATGAATCAAATTGAACTGCATCCGTTCCTTCAACAAAACGGTATGCTTAAGTATTGCAAAGAAAATAATATCCTCCTGACGGCTTATGCCCCCCTGGGTTCCGGTGACCGCCCCCCCGTTTTGAAAAACAAAGATGAAGAAAGTCTTCTTGCCAATCCGGCCATATTGCAGATCGCCGAAAAAAATGGCTGCAGCCCGGCCCAGGTATTGATCAGATGGGCCATAGAACGTCGGACCGCCGTCATACCAAAATCGGTTAATCCGGACAGGTTGGCTGAAAATTTCAAATCGATGGGTATCGAACTGTCCAATGAGGATATGGAAGCTCTTTCAAGACTTGATAAAGGCTCCCGATACATTCGCGGTGACTTCTGGACAACAGCCGGTTCTCCCCATACATTACAAAACCTGTGGGATTAAACATTGATCACTGTTTGGGCATCCCCCAAAAGGCCGGCCCCGAATTCCGAACAAAAAAATGGATTGACAAAAGAATCATCCGCAAAAAGGCGGAATGCAGGCAGGACCTGCACCCCGCCTTTTAATACAGAGTCTTTACCATTAAGATTGAATCGTCACGGGCTTTTTTACGACCGTTAAAATCATTTTAAACCGTTTAACGGCGGTGACCGCGTGGGGAACATTGGCCGGCATCACCACCACCTGGCCGGGACCAACGATCATCTCCTTTCCGTCGATATTGACGGTTGCCTCCCCATCAAGCACCTGTACCATCGCGTCCCCGGGCGCTGTATGCGTACTGACGCCTTCACCTTCATCAAAGGCAAAGAGGGTCAAGCTGAGCGATGGGCTCTGGGCGAAGGTCCGGCTGACAACCCTGCCATCTTCGTATTCCACCAATTCAGCCAACTGCTGCGGTTCTGAAAACGGTATATTCTTGATAAATACTTGTTTGTCCATGTTTACCTCCTGAAGATTTGCAATCATCGGCTCATTGAAACCATTTCCTGATTTCGCCCCCGATCCTTATCCTAAAATGAAAGTTGTGCAACTAAAATTTCAAGAATGTTTTCTAATTTTTAAAAAAACATTCTTGAGCTGTAAGGATTTTCGAAATTAACCGACAGATTAACCAAAAGAAAAGCTTCGTTCTTGATTTAGAAACAAGGCTTTTCAAAACATTCGACGCAAAAAATTGATTTTTGTGTTGAAATCCGAAATACCCGGTTGTCATACAATAAGGAGGCTATTATGAATTCAAAAAAAATATTCACAATCGCAATAATTGGACTGATCAGTATCTTTTTCTTTTCTTTAGGTTGGGCATCAAGCGATGGTCAAACGTTTGTTCTTGAGCCGACAGTGCAGCATCCTGATGCTAATGGAACTACGTTCATCAATGAGACCCATGTAAGTGTGCAGACGCGAGGCCTGAAACCCAATGCTGTTTATACTGTATGGTTTGTTAACATGAAACCTAAAAAGGATAAAACCGGCGCCGGTACCGCACCTTATATGTTTCGGAGCGACAAATGGGGAGACGGCAGCTACAGTGCTCCACTGAATGAAGCTCCCTTTGGCAAATGGTCTATGGTCATGGTGGTACTGCACCCCAATGGTGACCCCAAAGATATGAAAAATATGGTGGGTGCTTTAAAGGCTCCTTTATAATAAAAATTAAATGAATCATAACCAAAGAATCCTGCCCCCTGATCGAAACAGGGGGCAGGTTCCGGTAATTTTTTTTTAATGCTTTCCAGAAAAAAACATTTAAGGCATAGTCGGATCAAGGGTCAGCATAAAAAATCGATATACTATGGAAACGGCTGTTGATTATAATTGAACGATTCAATCAAGAGGTTATCCAATGAAAAAATACGCATCTAAACTGCTTCTCATTGTTGTCCTGATTATCTTAGCTGTTTCCTTTTTTATGTTTGATCTGGGACAGTATTTTACCTTGGACAATCTGAAAGAACATCAACAGACGTTTGAGCGTTATTATGAACAGCATATGGGACCGGCCCTGTTTCTATATTTTATAATCTATGTGGTTATGGCTGCCCTTTCATTGCCGGGTGCTGCAGTGATGACGCTCGCAGGTGGTGCCCTTTTCGGCTTAGGTGCCGGTGTCGTCGTCGCCAGCTTCGCATCCTCGATTGGTGCGACATTGGCTTTCTTTGTTTCCCGTTTTTTGCTCAGAGAAAGCGTTCAAAGCAAATTCGGTGAAAAATTAAAGGCCATCAATGAAGGTGTTCGGAAAGACGGTGCATTTTATCTATTTACCCTTCGCCTGGTACCGATATTTCCCTTTTTTGTTATTAATCTAGTACTTGGGCTGACCCATATTCGTGCCCTTGTTTTCTATATCGTCAGCCAACTGGGAATGCTCCCGGGCACACTGGTATTTGTCAACGCCGGAACTCAACTGGCCAAAATCGAATCTCTTCAGGATATTTTATCGCCGGCACTGATTTTCTCTTTTGTGCTGCTGGGCGTATTCCCTTTGATTGCAAAAGCTTTTATCTCTTTTATCAAAGGACGGCGCATATATGCCAAATGGCCAAAGCCTGAAAAATTTGACTACAACATGGTGGTCATCGGTGGAGGTTCCGCAGGTCTGGTGGCTTCCTACATAGGTGCTGCCGTCAAAGCCAGGGTGGCACTCATCGAAAAACACAAAATGGGGGGTGACTGCCTGAATACCGGTTGTGTGCCGAGCAAAGCCTTGATACGTTCTGCAAAAATGCTGGCCTATGCAAGACGTGCCAAGGAATTCGGATTTCGCTCCGGAACGATCGATTATGATTTTGCGGATGTCATGGAGCGGGTTCAGCGCGTTATCCGGAAGGTCGAACCCCACGACAGCGTCGAACGATACACACGTTTGGGAGTTGAGGTTATTCAGGGCGAGGCCAGGATCACGTCACCCTTTACCGTTGAAGTGAATGGCCGTATTCTAACCACAAAAAATATCATTGTGGCTACAGGTGCACGGCCGTTTGTGCCGCCTGTTCCAGGACTGGATCAAATCAGGTACCTGACCTCGGACAATGTCTGGGAAATGCGCAAATTACCATCACGGCTTGTGGTTCTGGGCGGTGGCCCCGTTGGTTGTGAACTAACCCAGACCTTTGCCAGATTGGGTTCGGACGTCACCCAGGTCGAGATGATGCCGCGTATTATGCTCCGGGAGGATGAAGATATTTCTGAAATGATTCACAAAAAATTTGAGGACGAGGGGGTTCGCGTCCTCACCGGGCACAAAGCCAAAGAAGTCCGAGTTGACGGAAAAAGCAAAATTCTGGTCTGCGAAAATGCATCCGATGTAGTAAAAATCGAGTTCGACGAAATCCTGGTAGCCGTCGGCAGGGCGGCCAACGCCAAAGGCTTCGGTTTGGAGGAATTGGGTGTAACGCTGCGGCCCAACGGGGCCATAGAGACCAATGGGCTATTGCAGACCAATTATCCGAATATTTATTGCAGCGGCGATGTGGCCGGCCCTTACCAGTTTACCCACACGGCTGCCCATCAATCCTGGTATGCTGCCGTCAATGCCCTGTTCGGTAAAATCAAACGTTTTGTCGTGGATTATCGCGTCATCCCATGGGCCACGTTTACCGACCCTGAAGTTGCACGGGTGGGACTTAATATCCAGGAAGCCAAAGAAAAGAACATTCCTTGCGAAGTCACCGACTATGGTATTGATGATTTAGATCGTGCCATTGCCGACAGTGAGGATCATGGTCTTGTAAGGGTATTGACCCGGCCGGGGACAGATAAACTCTTGGGGGTTGCCATTGTCGGAGCCCATGCGGGCGATCTTATCGCCGAGTATGTTCTGGCCATGAAAAACAACCTTGGGTTGAAAAAAATCATGGGGACGATTCACATCTATCCCACATTAGCCGAAGCGAACAAGTATGCGGCCGGCACATGGAAAAAGGCCCACACACCCGAAAAACTGCTTCATTGGATTGGCCGATACCATGCCTGGATGCGTGGATAACCAAAACAAATCAATCAGGCACACTGCCATGTTATGAAAAGGAAAAACATGCACGCGCCATGTTTCCCCTTGCAAAATCGAGTAAATTTGATATTCTGCCATTTATCAAACTAAATAAATTATAATCATTGGGTGAGGGGTGTATTTTAAAAATGGCCGGCTCGGCAAAATTAGATTCCGACATTTGGGTGGATGAATATGGCGACGTGCTCTTTCATTTTGCCTTTGCCAGAGTCAAAGACAGGGAAACTGCAGAAGAGCTTGTTCAGGAAACATTTCTGGCAGCCGTGCAATCCCAGGGACGATTTAAAGGGCAGTCCTCTGAAAAAACATGGCTGTTCAGTATTCTCAAACACAAGGTTGTTGATCATTACCGGAAAAACAAGTCCACTGTTCATGCACAGACCATATCGCATGACGCATACGGCCTGGATGCGTTCTTCAATGCTAAAGGTAAGTGGCAAATCCGTCCCGAGCACTGGAGCGCTAATCCCGGCAAGTCCCATGAAATTAAAGAATTTTTAGATCATTTTTACCAATGTTTATCAGACTTGCCCCAACGAGCAGCCAATGCATTTGTTTATAAAGAAATCGATGGATTGAGTACCACAGAGATTTGTAAGCTTCTTGATATTACATCCGGCAACTGTTGGGTAATTTTATACCGGGCAAGAATGCTGTTGCGAAAGTGCCTTGAATTGGTTGGATTCAGCCAAAAGCAAGAGGTAAGCAGACAATGACGCATTGGATGTTTCGCTGCAAAGACGTTTCAGAAAAGGTCTCACAATCAATGGATACCCCCCTGCCCTATCATCATCGCATGGCGATCCGAGTGCATCTTTTGATGTGCCGATACTGTGCCGGATTTCGCCGTCAACTGATCATGCTAAGGAAAATGAGCCGCTATATCGATGATGACCCGTCAAGTAGCGAAACTACAATCAAGCTTTCTCAAGAGAGCAAAGCGCGTATGAAAAAAACTCTTCGTTCCTTGCAATAATTTTGTCCGCCATCTCTTATCTCGCCCGATGATTCATGCCATTTTTCCCAAATGCAGCATGTAGTAATATCGATTTTTCCTGTAAGGATTTCATTTTTCAGCCGACTAATAATACAAAAAGATTTGATCTCATATTAGAAACGGAGGGCAAAATGAAAACCATGTGGATTTTTCGAACACTGATTATTACCTTCTTATTGCTACTTTATACTAGCCACCAGGCTCAAGCTGTTGTTTCAGAGGAAAGCAATAAGATCTTTCTCGTGGACCAAACAGGCGAACACTGGAACATCACTCAAGCATTCTCTATTGGATTTGACCCGGATAAATTTGAATTTTGTATTGGCCGAAATGGAAAAAAGAATACCCTTCCGCAAAGCTGATGAAATAGTGGGTGCTTATTTTCCGGAGCCTGCAGATTCACAAATATGATTTAAAATTTGATTGGTTTTTTTGGGGCAGTGGCAGATAAACAAAATTATATGGGGGTTATGCAGAAATGCGCCTTTAAATCTGTATCATACATGAGACGAGAGGAGATTACCATGGCAAGACTACCTGTAATAACATACGAAAACGCCGACGAACGCACAAAAAAAACCTATGATATCATCAAATCCAAATTTGGAATGGTACCCAATATCTTCAAGGGTATGGCCAACAGTCCTGTCGTGTTGGCGGCCTATCTTAAACTGGACGAGATGATAGCCGCTGGAAGCTTTTCACCAGTGGAACAGGATATTGTGAGAATAGTGGTAAGCCAGTCTAATAAGTGCGACTATTGCCTCGCCGCTCATACCGGTAGCCTTTTGGCAAAAAAGTTGGAAAATGAAGAAATCCTGGAGATCCGCAAGGGGAACGCCACAGACCCCAGACGATCTGCGCTTATCAACTTCACAAAAAAAGTTATCGAAACCAAAGGCTTTGTCAGCAATAGTGATATCAACGCTTTTAAAAGTGCTGGATTTACGGATGTCCAGGCAGCAGAGGTCACAGTCATCATCGCTCAAAAAACGCTTTCCAACTACTTTAACCACATTAACGACACGGAATTGGATCTACCTGCTGCTCCGGTCATCTAAAAAGATCTTTTACGCTTGATAACACCATAAAGAGGGATACCGGCCTGAAGCTTGGGGCTTCGCACACACGACCGCCGGACCAAAGACCTGTTCCCGAATTTTGAGGCAAGAATACACCAGTGTATCAAGGCAAACTACCTGACTTCCCCGGGCTGGTGATTGCTTTTGCCATGGCAGAAGGATCTCGTTTGATGAAAACGGTTGTCAAAAGGATTAGCTGAGCCGACAAGGAGTAATAATGCGCGTAGCAGCAGTAATTTTTTATTTTATTATTATAATTGTTACAGGATGTGCGTCACAATACAAAACTCCTGATTTGGGCGGTCTTTATAATGACCTTGTTCAAAACGAAAATCCATACAGAAATCCGGTTATACTGATCCCCGGTCTCCTCGGATCGCGTTTAATTGAAAGGGATTCCAAGGAAGTTGCCTGGGGGGCATTCGGGATCAAAATGACAAGCCCCAATACAAAAAAAGGAGCAAGAAGAATAGCTCTGCCCATGCAAATGGGAAAAACACTCAGGGATTTACGCGATAACACAATACCTGCCGGCGCTCTTGATAAGGTTGTAGTTAATTTTCTTGGGTATCCTCTTGAACAGAACACATATTCATATATTTTGCGGGTTCTTGGTGTAGGAGGTTATCGTGACCAGGACATTGGAGAGTCCGGAAGAATTGAATACGGAGACCGGCACTATACCTGTTTTCAGTTCGACTACGACTGGAGACGTGATATCGTTGAGAGTGCACGGGATCTATACGGTTTTATAAAAAAGAAAAGAAAATATGTGCAGGGCGAAATAGAAAAACGGTACGGTATCAAGGAAGTTAATGTTAAATTTGATATCGTAGCTCATTCAATGGGAGGACTTGTAGCACGTTATTTTTTAAGATACGGTACTGCAGAGCTGCCCGATGACGGAAGTTTACCTGAAATAACATGGGCTGGGGCACGGCATGTGGAGAATCTTGTGATGATTGGCACGCCGAATTCAGGTTCTCTTGATGCTCTGGTTAAACTTATTGCCGGATTCCGCCCGGCACTTTTTTTACCTCGCTATTCTCCTGCAGTATTAGGAACTATGCCTGGAATATATGAATTGCTCCCCAGGAGCAGACATAAGCCGGTGAAGGATAATAAGGGTCATCCGGTGGATATTCTTTCTCCTAAACTCTGGCGGAAAAACAAGTGGGGTCTTGCAAATCCGACTCAGGAAAAAGTCCTGAAAATATTACTTCCCGGGATAACAGACCCGGCTGTAAGACGTAAAATTGCACTTGAGCATCAGAAAAAATGTCTGATTCGGGCGAATCAGTTTTTCAATGCCCTAGACATCCCTGCAAAGCCTCCGGCATCTCTCCAAACTTTACTTGTTGCAGGAGATTCAGAAAAAACAATTAAAGGAGCCGATATTGATTCCACAGGGCATCTGAAAACAACAGCGTATGGACCCGGTGACGGTACAGTATTGCGGAGCAGTGCTTTGGGAGATGACCGCCGGGATGAAAATAAATCAGAACGGCTTATCTCTCCCATCCATTGGAATCAGGTACTGTTTCTTTTCTCTGATCACCTGGATTTGACAAAAAATCCTATGTTTACGGATAATCTTTTATATTTCTTGTTAGAGAATCCATAAAAATTGATGAACTCGCAAAAAGACTCAAAGGGATACATGAAAATGAACGTTAAAAGGCTGAATTACAATAATTTTGGATAAATTCTTCATACTTCTTCATTTACACATGTAAGGATTTCATTTCAATATCATTAACTTAAAAAAAATCTGACGTGTTCATTTACCACGAAGCTTGCTATATTGCAGTAAGCCTTGAGTAAAAAGTAAAAAGGCTATACTCATTTTGGTTCCAGTTACAATAAGTTGGTTGGTAATCAGAAACCAAAAAAGGAGTATAGCCGTGAATA
>Ga0075121_1000594_pt1 | contig 24810 bp, 13 predicted proteins | sample AntAceMetag02UKG_FD_69793 | JGI IMG/M metagenome (GOLD analysis project Ga0075121, IMG submission 69793) | Saline lake microbial communities from Ace Lake, Antarctica - Antarctic Ace Lake Metagenome 02UKG | ecosystem: Environmental > Aquatic > Non-marine Saline and Alkaline > Saline | place... | reverse complement strand
TGCTTTTGACCTCCGCTTAAAGTAACTCCCCTTTCTCCTACCAGGGTCTGATAGCCCTTATCAAATTCATTGATTACTTCGTGAACTGCTGCCTGCTCTGCAACTTTGATAATACTTTCCAGGTTGAAATCTACTTCTGTTACGCCTATATTTTCTTCTATACTGCGTGAAAAAAGGAAAGGCTCTTGCAGCACTATTCCAATATTTTGGCGGATATAGTGCTTACCAAGATCGCGTAATTCCCTGCCATCTATCTTGATTGATCCCTGCTGATAATCATAAAGCATGGGTAACAGGTGAACAAGGCTTGATTTACCAGAACCAGTCGCTCCCAGAAATGCCACAGTTTCTCCTGCTGCTATCTGCAAACTCACACCCTTAAGTACCGGCTTATCTTGCTCATAGCCAAACCACACATTATCAAATTCAATTTCACCTTTCACGGGTTCGCCTTCTATATCGCCCAACTCTTCTTTTTGCTCATGCAATATCTCATCTATTCTGCCTATTGACACCGTGCTCTTACCGATATCCACCAATATCCTGCCTAATGACCGGAAGGGCCAGATGAGCATTCCTATATAAGAACTAAATGCCATCATTGTTCCCAAAGTGATCTTTCCAGTAGCTGCCTGCCAGGTGGCAAGCCCGATCACCAATACCATCTGCATCCCGCACAATAGATCGGAGAATGACCAGAACATTGCCAGTTTCTTCATCATTGTATAGAGATTTTGTGTATAGTCTCTATTTCTTTCTTCAAACTTATCTATCTCATAATTTTGAGCAGCAAATGCCCTCACTACCCTCACTCCAGTCACATTCTCCTGGATCACGCTGTGCATCTTGCTTTCAGATTTCTCCACTTCCTTGAACACATCACGTATCTTCTGGTAAAAGAAAAAAGAAAAAGCCATGATAAAAGGCATCATTATCAATGAATACAAAGTCAATTCCAGACTCATTGGCAGCATAAAACTCATGGCAAACACAAACATGAACAAAGTTCTGCCTATCTCTACTAATTGCACTGCCAGCATCCTGCGAACTGTCTCAATATCAGAAGTACTGCGCTGGATCAAATCTCCTGTCTCTACCTTCTGATGATATTTATAGGGCAGTCTCTGGATATGATCATAAAGACGATTTCTCAGATTCCGGGCGATATTCTGCGATGCAGAGGCACTCCATTTACCTTTTAAGAATTGTGCCGATCCACGCAGCAGGGAAAGCAGTATTAGGATCAAGGCACATATCCAGAGATTCTTCATTAAATGTTCCCTGCCTCCCAGTACTGCAAATATGTTCTGCAATACCGGGTCTATCCACGTTTTACCATTCATCACCTCACTGCCAATGATATTATCTACTGTCACCCTGAGTACCAGGGGCCAGATAAAATTCATTAATGCTGCCACTGCCACAGAGATGATAGCCAGCATATATAGATGCCTTTCTCCTCGCATCAAGTTCCATAATCTTTTCATATTATTCATCCATTACCTCCTACAAAAAAAAATCCCGGGAAACCTGAATCCCCGGGATTTGTTGATACAAAAATGGTGGAATTCAGGCGCTTTTTACTTCTCGCTACTGATCCCACCAATATATTTTCTGCCTGCGGCAGCTTATTGATAATTTCTTAGTTTTGCTTTCTAAGTAGATCAGTTGCGTTTAGTTATTTCGCAATCTACCTGTAAAATTATTCATGCAATACTCCTTTAAATTTATTTGATTACAAACATTTTTTATTATTAATTTTCTGTCAAATAAAATTATTTGTGTCTCCCAACCAAAACCTTGCGAATGGTTGCAAACCTTCGCAATGGTTGACCCGTTATCTCAACCTATATCAGCAATTTATCCCGTTTACTCAGTTCACCATGTTCACAAAATTATTATCAGCTCTTCTTCACTCCACTATTATATCTATCACCCGCTGATGATCATTGATGATATCTCTGACTGTTATTTCCGTAGTCCCCGTTTCCACACCTCTGCGGATCACCAGTGTATGTGCATCTGCGTTTATCAATAATAGTTCCACTATTGATGGATCTTCCACTTCCCATTCATATTCAGGCTCAGAAGCTGCATTATATGTTACTGCTTCCAGAATATGGTTCGCAGAATCAGCTATAGTATATTCCTCAATACCGTAAGGCAGACCATTATAAGGATCTATATTTATATACACTCCGGGGACTGTTCCATAAAATCCTGCACTGTTGAAAGTACCATTGATTATGCTGGTACTGCCTGTGTTTGGATTATCAATTACACTGATCTCTACCGTGTGATCTATATCTCCACGTTTGGGAGTAATATAATTAAGCCAGTAGAAGCTGTTCAGATAATCACTGATCTCCTGCTGGATAATCAAAAATGTTCCCGTCGCCTCAATGGCAGTGTTCAATAGATAAAATCCTCCATTACCTAAGGCAATCAAAGCTTCTGTATCTACCTCACTTCCAATTCCTAAAGTATAAACCTGCTTATTTCCACGCTCAACCAATGCTTCCTGCAAGGTTGTGGAACCCTGGGTATCACTGCCATCTGTGATCATGATCAAATTACCTTTAATTAAATTCTCAGGGTAATATACATCTCCCCAACGGTGTAAGCCCGTGATGATTGAGCCGTATAGGTCAGTAGATGAATAACCAGTTTGGATGGAATTAATTCCCCCCACCAGATTTGCCTGATTATTGGTGAAGTCCACTATCAATTCCGCCTGCTCAGAAAATGTATATACACACATATACTGATTACTCTCCAGATTCTCGACAAATTGATAGGCTGCCAGCTTGATATCATCAAGCAGGCTATCCATACTCGTACTGTTATCTATCATCAAAACGGTTCTATTAGTTGTATTCAGATCCGCACCGGTATATATATGCAAAGCAGATTCTACTGCATCGATCTCTTCCCCATCTTCCAGGAATCTGAAATCTGATTCCACAAGCTCAGTATTTACGTTATCTGCCCGATCTGTTACTCGATATACCACATCAATATTGCAAGGCATCTCTGCTCTGATCAAATGATTATGCAGTTTGTAACCTGGCGGTACGGGATCAGTTATTGTAATAAAATTAAGCACAGAACCTTCCCATGTTATGCCATCTGCCAGTAATGCATCTAATCGCCATTGATAAATTGTCTCATAAGCCAGGTTATGAAGTGTATATGTGGTATCCCTGATCTCGCTTGCGACAAGATTCAATCCTGTGTTCTCAATTCCCAGATATAGATTATAACTCTCTGCTCCAATGCAGCTCCAGCTTAATACCGGATCAACTTCAACATAGGTTTCATAATCCCCGGGGTGAATATCAGAAAACCGGTCTTTTGTCTCAAATTCATAAACCGGGCTAATTAACTCCTGGGTGGATTGATAAGTCCCTCTGACCTGCCAGAAATAATTCTGCCTGAAATCAAGATCCTCTATTTCATAAAAAGACTCTTCTAAATCCGTTGCTACCTGCTCAAGTTGAATCGATGATTGACCAAAATAAAGGTCATAGACATATTCTCCTGATCTCTTTGCTGATTTTTCAATACTCTTCACTATCTCATGATTTGCTCGCGTTCTTCCATCAATAGACCATTCCAGTTGCAGACCTGTCTCTTGATCATTTGCTTCATCCACAGGAGATAACGCCTCCCATACTGGTTGTCTGGTTCTGAAACTTAGTATCGGACTGGCAGCAAGTTCATTTACATAATTCCTCGCTTTCACCTGCCAGTAATATTCTGTATTATAAAATAGATCACTTACCTGAGCATATTGAAGCTCAATATTGTCCACCAGAATATCCAGACTGTCTTCATTTGTTCCCAGATAGAGATCATAATATATCAAAGTGGCATCTTCCCTGTTTTTGATATCAAGCCCATTGATCTGTTCACTATTATGGAATTTAGCTATATCAGATCTGCTCACACCCCAGTTGAATACCACAGATAAATATAAACTGTCTGCTCCATCCTCTGGATAAAATTCTCCCCATTCACCATCTCGGGTGGAAAAAGATAATAACGGTCCATATTCTGGTACATCACTCCCATTAAATGCCACTACTTTCCAGTAATAAGTAGTCCTTAATGCTAATTCATCTATCACTTGCTCAGTTACAATCAAATTCTCCTCTATCATCTCCAGACTATCGGCATTTGTCCCGAAATATAACTGATAATAGGTGGCAAATTCGCAGCTCCAGTATAAAGAAATAAATGGCTCTATCCCGCTGGTTCCATCCAGGGGATAAAAATCTGAGAATGTCGCTACCCGTGGGGTATTTTCCAGATCGTCCATACAACTTGTCAAAGTCAATAATCCAATGCCCAGTAATAAAAAGAATAATATCTTAGCCCTCATTCTTTCTCCTTGATCTAAATAGTAGCCTATTTCTCTCCATCGCATAATTTCTTTACTATTGTATAATTATTTGTCAAGCAGTTATTGGTTTTATCTGTAAATTTTCTCTTGAGACTGTTCAATTTACACCAGCCAAGACCTTGCGAATGGTCGATAGAACTCCGCAATGGTCGAATAGAGGATAGAAGTTATTAATCTATACCAATAAGCGAGTTAGCATGAGTAAGATGATACTTTATTTCACCACTGTCAACTTACACTGAGCAATATATTCGTTCCCGGCTTTCACTCTTACGAAATATACCCCACTACTCACTATTTCACCTGCTTGATCACATAAATCCCAAGATGCTGAATTCATTTTCAATTTTACATCTCTTGTCGCGCTGTAATTATATGAAAGCGGATCAATTTTCAATTTACGCAGTTTCTGCCCTTTAATATTAAATATTTCAATAGATAATTCATCCCCAAAACCTTCTCCCAGCCATAAGATATTTGCCTTTGCATCTCTTGTAATGCTTATAGATATTGGATTTGGGTAAACAAGCAGATCATTATTGATTTCAATAACATTCTCATCAGTAGAATTGCCATAAGGATTATATTCATAAGCTCCCAGCTCAATCCCATTACCCATGATCCGCGGATTGCCTGCCAGATCATATTCAGGAAGCTCAATTCCTTCGGGCAAAATAGTTGTTCCCATATTTATTGCCGGTGACCCTTCCTGTAACGAGTAGGGATAATCTCCTTCTCCTAAAAAAAGCGGATCAGTATCCCAGTTTGTCTCCTCATCCCAGTTTAGCACATAGGGCTGATGGGTTATAAATCCATCAAGTCCACCTTCCACTATATTATGATGCATATTCAGAGTTGTTAAAAAACCACTTTCTCCTTCTATGATTATCGAATGATCAGTATTATTATAAATTATGCTGTTAATGATATTAGTATTCGACCCAAATAATAATCTTATCGGTGCGCTGCCAATCGTAGGTCCAGTCATGTGATTATTAGTGAAAGTACAGTTGATTATATTAAAATTCATCTCACCTACCGTATCAATTGAAAGTCCTACATGAAAATCTGGTGATTGATTATTAACGTAATAATTATCACTGAATTCTGAATTCACCAAATCAATCTGGCAAACTTCAGGCTCTATGCTTTCTGGACTCACTAAATATAAACTCCCTTCCTCATTATTAGTGCTTTTTATGTTCTCTAATAATACATGTCTGGCAGCATTACCTCGTTTATTATAGCGAAAAGCACCTGTAGCGGTTACAATATCAGAGCTGTAATGATTGCTATTAAAAATGACATCTTTTATAACAATATTCATATTGCTCGCTGAAATCAACATCATCATATCATTATCTTCCATTTTTATATTCTCTATAATTATTTGACCATCATAATTCAATCTATTTGATAGATAAAACCCTTTATTATAAAAAGTATCATTCTCGTCAACAAAAGCGTTTCTAACTGTAAAATTCTTTAACTCGTAATTCATTTCACTAAATAAGTCTATTACAAACCCCTGATGACCTATACTAAGATCAATGATCGTGTTGTCTCTTGATTCTCCTACAATAGAAACATTACCTCTCATACTGATTGGAAATAATTGATAATTGAATATGGTTGTGTAAATGCCATTAGCTAAATGTATTGTTCGGGGATTTTCTTCATCTGCAGAGATTATTCTCAAGGCATGATTGATTGTTTGCAATGGATATTCTATTGAAAGTCCACTATTGGAATCATTTCCTGAAGTTGATACAAATAGATCAGATTCTACTCGTTCATATTTGTAATGCTGGACATCAAAGATCATACTTTCATAGTCTTGAATAAAGTCCCCATCACCCTGATAAAATTCATAACCCCAAGGTTCTGATACTGTGAAAGTATCAACAATTACCTCTGTGCACGATCCACTTTCTGTTGAATTATGTACATCAAACCCCAAAAGAGAAAAATTTTCATACACATTACATCTATTTACTTCTGAGTACTCTATAGAATTATTTAAATTATAACTCGCAATTCCTCCTCCATATTTAGTTCCATAATTAAATCTGAAAGTACTTCCTGTTAAATTAACCTGCCCACCTTCTATTAAAATACCGCCACCTACTATGGCTTTATTATATTCTACGATACAATTAGTGATCTCAATAATAGATTCTGAAGCATATATCCCTCCTCCATATCTCCTTGAACCATCCAGAAAACCTATCCCATTTGTAATAGTAAATCCTCTAAGAGCTGTACCTTCTCCTTCATTATTATGAACAGCCACACAGCATCCAGCTTGATTGCCATCAATTATCGTATTGTGAATATAATCTCTATTACCAGTGGTCATTTCCAGGCTGCCAAGAGCAATACTCTTCCCATTGAAATCTGTATTTTCATAATACCTGCCTGGATAAACAAGCACTGTATCTCCATCAGCACTGGCATTGATCCCTTCCTGGATAGATATATAATCTCCATTACCCTCAATATCAACAATAATTGTAGCTCCCTGTATTATCCAAAACAAAGCAAAAAAAACAATAAGAACAAAATACTTCTTCATAATCACATCCTATATATACCTGACGCCCTAATAGGCGCCAGGCTTGCTTCTTCTCACTTCTCACTTATTTTTCTTCTCACTACTCTCATTTCATTAATATCACTTTCCTATTTACAATATCTTCACCAACCTGCAATCTGATGTAATAAACTCCGCTGCTGACTTTATTACCTGCATTGTCATCTCCCTTCCAGACTATATTATAATCATCAGGACGGAATAATTCACTTACCAGAGTCTTGACTTTCTGACCTTTTACATTGAAAATAGTTATCTCTGTGTACTTTGTGCCCTCTGTGGTTGAAAAAGATATTGTTATTTCAGGATTAAAGGGGTTTGGATAGCAGTTAAGATCGTATTCTATAGGAGCCACGTTCTCATAGTGGTCTTTAAAAGATACTTCATAATGAATCCCGGGCATTCCAGTGATCAGACTTCCGGATTCATATAAGTCAGTTTCCAGATTATATACCAGATAGCTCTTGCGGCGTTCCACAGAGTTTCTTCCTTCATACCAGAAAGCAAATTCTATTTCTTCTCCCTGCTCTTCTTCCAGGATATAAGCACATATCTGGCTAATGGTATCTTCCACTACCTGCGCCCCGCAGCACACATCGTTTACGTAAACTGCTACTTCATTTGGGATATCGTTTTCGTCAAATTCTACATATACAGGGATGTAATCAATATCATCATTAAAAGTAAAATGTTCGGCAACTGGACGCAATTCCGGCTCACTACTACGCGCGGGGGTTTCCCAGCGGAATTCATGTTCATCATCTACTGTGGTGATCAGAACGCAATCAGCATAATTGATATAGCAGGATGCTGGTGTGCCAGACCAGCGGCTATCGGTATTGGGTCGGCTGATGCTCCAGTCCATTGTCTTGATCACTATGGCGTCATCGATCACTTCCGAAGGAAAAGCATCTAAAACAAGCTGGCTGTCCTCCAGAAAATATCCTAACCACCCGATTCCACCTTCCGCTAAGGTCATAACTGTATTATCCAGGCACTTCAAACCTCTGGAAAACATCAAACATCCACCGCCATTATCCTTCTCCATTTTATAACCATTCGTGCTGTAAACATCTATTTCGTTGTCCCAATCCCAATATCCGGCAACATACTCTCCATATTCATGTAATTCATCTTCTCTACCATACCAGGCATATAACCCATCAGGAATTGGATTCCAGCTTTCCCAGGCTTCATCTACATCAATTGCCTGACCAGTATTTTCATCCTCAGGTGGAGCAAAGGGCAATTTTGGAAAACTCTTCCAAAGATAAGCCCGTTCAAATATCCCATACTGCCAGGTATATATATCCTGCTCATGATATTTCCAGCCCATATCTGCTCTTGAGCCATCAGGATCATCATAAGTAGTCGATGGATTACCTGCATCAATGCAGGGACTATAGTAGTACAATGAACAGTTATTATTTGTATCAACCCTTGGTATCGATGTAATATTACTATTAGTAGTTGTGCCATTTTCAATACAGGAATACGAGATATCCACCTCTCCGTTTCCAGTATTATTGATCTGATCCTGTCCATCATTTGCATAAACTATACAGTTAAGAATATCCATATGAGCTTCAAAAGATTCCAAGTGTATTCCACCAACACCATTTGTGGAGGAGTTATCATAAATAGTCAACATTGTTAATTCAAATTCACTTCCCTCATCTTCATATGAGGAATATAATGCCCCTCCACTTGTTGAAGCAAGATTACCTGTGATAAGACATGCATTAATTACATTAGCATCAGGATCGGTTTCCATATCTTGACAAAAAATACCACCTCCAGTACCCATATCACCTGTACCAGTAACTTCATTATCTATAATTATCAGGTTATTGAAATCTAAAACGCAATATTGTAGATTTAATCCTCCTCCTTTTCCTAATACAGCAGTATTATTTTTTATAATACTTCCCTCTATCGTTACAGGGTTATGGTAGTTCTGTGAATCACGATAATAAATTCCACCTCCATGTTGGGCTTGATTATCTGATACATCACTGTTATAAATGCTTAATAAATTCATGGCACATGTACCGGAATTAATACTACAAATTCCCCCACCCTTAACAGATGCTTCATTATCTTTTATTACGCAATTATTTACTGTAAGGCGGGTGTTCAATGCCGCCAGAATTCCTGCTCCATCTTGAGCATCTCCATTTATCAATTTAAGGTTAGTTAATCCTACATACATTATTGGCATCTCTCCTTGACTATAGATATTAACACATCTTCTTTCATTTTCTCCATCAATAATCGTATTTTCCGAACTGTCACCAATCAATTCATAATGAACAATATTTTCATTGGGATTTGTAAGTATCACAACTCCGCTTGTTTCATCATCATCCTGATAAGTTCCAGCGTGTATAAGGATTTCTGCACCATTAGGATAAGCGTCCACTGCATCCTGAATATTATCAAATTTCGTCACTCCCCAACCTTGTGCCGCGGGCGTATAATCATCATCTACTTCTATGGTTGCCTGCAAAAATGCTATCGTTACAAGCAAAACAATTAAAAAAAATCTCTTGCACATATTTATCTCCTGCACTTTCCTTGTGCCTGTGTTAATTTTTATCACAGGCTGCCTGTTCATTCCTTGTGCTCAGGCAGCTCTTTTATTGAAATCATATCCAATAATTCTATTATCCCGTTGTCATAGTGTTCTATAGTAAAATAGTTTCAGATTACTGAAACTACCCGCTCAGCCGAATTTATAACGATCTTCCTGATAAATTCTCGTGATACTACAGGGTGCGTATAATTTTATTGCCCTATATATATATATATATATAGCTATTTAGATTGCTTTTTATGTGACAATAAATCTTATACATCAATAATCTCCTTGATAGATACTCATTCTTTTTATAATTAATTCAAGTTTAGAACACTGTCTATAATCATGTCAAGAGAAATAAATGTTTATTGAGGTTAAGTTTTATACATAATTGCAAAGCTGGTATAACAATTTAATCTCTGCTCAACCAATATCCCACGGATTAGAAATACGGGTGATGCATTACTCTTCGATATCAATTAAGAATATAAATTCTTACCTTACAGATAATTTTGCGGTTTTTCTATAGATATTCTTCTTATCACATTTTTCAGTGTATTCTGTGCCTTCAGCCTGCTGTGCCGTAGCTTTTTGCAGCGTAAGCGAAGGATGGTTAAAATTCTTACATTAAATTATCTTAGCTCTCACATAATACTATTATACGTATCTCACAGAAAAAGATGAAAATAGTATAAATACCAGATTATCAGTATAATATTATGTAAACTTGCGCTTTTTAATCATAACTCCCTGCAATATAATAGTTAATATCGCCTGCATGTCAACAGGAGGATTAGAGGAGGAACAACAAAGCACGTACTGACATTTTTTTGTTAGATTGTGCTTTGTTGATACACTTGTTTGCCGGTTGAAAACATGAAAATGCAATCTATATGAGACCGTTTAAAAAGTATATTGTGGATAAAGCAGAATTCCTGAATCATATTACTCTGTATGATCACATATACATATTATTACTCTGATCGTTTCATCTGATAGAATTATTTTTGTGTTCTGTAACTGATTTTTTTCTTCTGATTTCTCATCAAACAGCTCAAAATAATCCGTTACTTCATATTAAACAATAAGTTATATCCTATTTTCACCTTTCGCCCTGCCCCCTGTACCCTCTCTGTGGGTTCCCTATGGCTTGTTAATCACTGAAATTAAGTTACGCAACTGTAATTATACAATAGTTACACCAAACTAAGCAGGAGTTTTGGGCTGTACTCAGAACAAGGCTTCTGGTGACTGGACCCATTGTATCAAGACCATCCCTGGTCTTGGATTCTTCCCCCGCCCAGACCAGGGATGGTCTGGTTACAACGATACAACAGCTTCAAAAGTCTTACTTTATATTTTTAGGCAAAAAAAAAGTGCAGCGAGAGAGTATTTCATCCAATCGCTGCACTTATGATTAATTTATTTCAACAGTACCATTTTACCGGTAGAAGTATATCTTCCTGATCTGATCTGATAGTAATAAATTCCGCTGCCGACAGCATTATTTGAACTATCCATGCCGTTCCAGATAACCCGCTGTTCACCAGCAGACATATTTCCGTTAACCAAAGTCCTTATCATCTGACCTTTCAGGTTATAGATGCTCAATTCCACTTCAGAAGCGGAATTCAGATTAAATACTATCTCCGTTTCAGGATTGAAAGGATTGGGATAATTTCCCAGTAGTACCAGATTTGCATCTGAAACTTCATTTTCGTCGTTATCGGTCATGACAATAGTGATAGTAACTTCATCTGGATCACTGAAAAATGTACCATCAGAAACTACCAGACTGAATGTATATTGTGTTTCATCTGTAACCTGGGGAGCAGTAAATACGGGACTGGAAATCGCATTATTAGAAAGCTCGATACCAGCAGGTGCAGTCCAGTTATAACTCAGCAGATCACCATTAATATCATAAGACCCACTGCCATCGAGGGTAACTTCTTCACCAGAAACAGCAGTAAAATCATCTCCAGCATCCGCCACGGGGGCAGTAGCTGGAGCAATTGTAGCCGAAACCATCTCGCTCATATCAGATTCACCGGTTACAAATAATGCTGTCACCCAGAAGAGATAGGTTCCCTGAGCAAGATTATTGAACATGAAGCTTGTCTCGTCGGGATCAGTAGTATCTTCCAGCACACCATTACTATAAACATTAAAGCCCAGTAAACTGCGATCTAATTCACTGTGATCCCAACTGAGCAATATATCATTTTCGTTTAATACTACTGCAGTCACATCATAAGGTGCAGAAAGATCTTCATAAGGAAACATACTGAAAACTCCACCTTGGCTTTCATTGAAAGCGCTGCCACCAGGATTAATATTTGCTAAATAGAAATAACCATTTCCATATCCTGACCAGCCAAAATTGAAATGGAAATAACTGGTACCCTGATAGCCGTCCAGATTGAAGGCATGTCCGCCAGCATTACCCACACCACTATAGATCAGGGGCATGCCATTATCAAGATCTTCTCTGATATAGGCTTCATAAGTGCTGGCTGAAGAACTGTCTTTTGCCCTGAATGTTGCGGAAGGATGATAATCAAAATTGATCACCATGGCATTACGAGCACTATAATTGCCATAACCCACCTGTGCTCCGGATCCACTTGAACTGTAATCCATTTCCACTGCCACGCCACAGGCCCACTGCAGTTCTTTGGTCTCAGCTGTTGCATAGCTGTTTTGCATACTGTCATAATTAAATTCTGTCTCTGAGAAATCACAGCTTATCGTGCCATATTGTGAGTGATTATATGTGTGAGAACCAACCCCAACAGCGGGATGACCCCAGAAATACATTACCTGTGCCATAGATACTGCCACACAACCTGAAAATACAAAAGGATTGTTTTGACCCGGTCCATAAGGGCAATCCTGATTCCAGGGTGAATCCTGATTCCAGTTGCTGGTCATCATTGGTGACACATCGCGCAGGTCACGTTCAATTTCAAATTCATTTGCAGGTACACGTAAACGCTGCCATTCATTATTTATTTTATCATCTGCTGACAGATCATTTACTCGTATCTGTTCCATTTGCCACTGCCATTCAAAAAACCAGTCACTCATCTGAACTGGCAGATTGGCTGGATCATATTCACTTTCAAAACTGTAGGCAAGTACGGGAATGGCTCTATCATCACCAGAGACTATTACATAACCCGAATTGTCATGATTAAATATATAGAAGTCCGGCGTTTCTTCACCAATTACATAAGTTCCTGTCCAGTTAAGATTTGAAAGATCACCGCGTTCATTTATTATATTACCCGCCACTTGCTGAGCATCTTCAATACTCACGGCTGCACCCCAAGCAAAACATATCCCCGCTAAAATCAATAATACTAATATCTTCTTCATTATAACTCCATTCTTACATTTTGGGGAAACTTCTCAACCTGCCCCTCCCTGTCAATCACAAAATTGCTGATGGGTAGTATCAAAGTCTTTTGCTTAATTTATTTTACATTACATTTTTTCACGTTATTTAGCGGCTTTCGCGGTTAATAATCTTAATATTACATTTTCTGGCTGTGGACTTAGGGGACGTAGTGGACATAGTGGACATAGTGGACATGGCGATGATAATCTGGTGCCTATTTACTACAATTAAATAAGCACTACGTGCTAAAATTAAACGCAATCCACCCAGCCAGGCAGTTTTGAGCTGGTACTCCAGACAAGACTTCTGGCGATCAGTTGCCACCAAACCCCTGTCCTCTGATTGACCATTAGCTGACCTTTTGCTAAATAAAAGAAAGAACAAAGGAAGATATTACTTGCTTATTAAAGTGTGGATACTAAAACTGGGTTGAGATCATTAATTATTCTTTTTATATACCTGAAAGAAATGAGGAGAAATTATGAGTAATACCACTACTGGTTTTGGTTTCGGAATGAAACGTCTTGCAGCCTTTATTATTGATTTTATTCTGCTGTTCTGTATCTACCTGATGGCAGGAGATGCTGTAAATGGAAAAGAACTATCCCTGATAATTTTGTTTACTGTACTGATCATCCCGGCAGTTTATCTGATCATATTCTGGGTTTTAGCTGGAGCCACGCCGGGTATGCTGATTTTCCGTCTGCGAATGCGTAAGATACAAACTGGTAAGAAACCAAATTTACTGACTGCTGTCTGGCGATTTATAATATTCCTTATCTCCTTGTTTTCATTTTTCCTGGGATTTCTTTGGCAATTTTGGGATAGCCGACACCAGACCTGGGCAGACAAGCTTTCTGGATGCATGATCGTGAATAAAGGACAGGATATTCAGGAAAGTGAATCTGCTGCTGATCAAAAGAAATGGCGGGTTGGTAAAATCCTTTTTTCCATTTCCACTCTGATATTTGTGATTTTTAATATGGTCATCCAATATACAGAACCACTATTGCCAGACACTGAGTCCTGGTTAATTGATTACAGCACAGAGGCAAACCCTGAGGATAACGGTTATTACCAATTGATCTGCTTTGCTGCTGGAAGCGATGAAGACCCGTTTGAAAGAGGTTATAGATCCATCCAGGATGCAAATGAATTCATTATGGACTATTATAGATTACGGGAAGCAGGAAAAAAAAGAGACGAATTCGCACCACAACCAGATCTTAGCTGTAAGCTGGACATTGATTCCAATACGTTGATCTCTATCTGGCAGGCAGAAGATTTCTATAATGCGTTACTTGCTGACCAGTCATTTATAAAATCAAATATGGACAGATTTAGTTATCTGCAAAAACGTTATTACCAGATAGCAGATTATCCATATATCAGCACAAGACTCTTCCCTGATATAGCAGTGATATCTCCACCTTTGATAGCACTGGTCAATTATCATCGTCTCTTTTTATCCAATGTCTGCCTGGAATATCTGACTGGTGATAAAGATGAAGCAATTGATATGCTGTTAAAGACCTTTGATATAACTAATCGAATGCTGGAAGAAAGCGATTCTATGATCATGAAACTCACAAGCTCTGTTTTGATGCAGCTTTCGCAGGATACCTGCCAGAAAATGCTCAATTATAAGCAGGATTTTGATCCTTCTTATGAAAAATTGCTCAATGGGATACCTGCCCTAAGCTGGGAAGCTCTGAGCTTTCGTAATGCTTATGTCTATGAATATAATATTGAAGCTTCTTACACGGTTTCCATGCTGGATTCTCCTTATGGCTTTCTTGATTATAAAGTTGATCTGGAAGATATCAGAAACGCCAATCCTCCCTTATTGAAAGCAAGTCAAATAATCAATTTCAGTCTCAGGGCTTTCAAGCAATACATTGCTATTTCTGAGTTACCCTATCCTCAATTTGCTCAAGAAATCTCAAATCCCAGCTTACCAAAACCCCACTTCATTGAATACTTCAATAACACAGTGGGAGTTGCTTTGGAAATGTCAAGGATAGATAGTGTTTATTACCGTTATCTTGTTATGGTAAGGGACCTTGAACTGAAAAGCACTATGTTACGTGCAGCGGCAAGTATTAAGCATCATGAAATAGCCTCAAGTGATGTACAATTATTCCTGGATAATAATAAAGATAAATGGTATAATCTTTATTCCGACGAACCATTTAACTGGGATGAAGCGAGCCAGGAAATATCTTTCACAGGACCCATGCCGGAAGAATTTCCTGATAAAAGGAAGTTGAAGCTGAGTTTGGATTAAGATAAATTCAGGGTAATATCAGGTTTTTCTTGACTTTTATTGATAGTTGATATTGAGTTAGTCATGGAAAAAATAATAATACTGGGTGGAGGGATTTCAGCGGAACGTGAAATATCGCTGCTTACATCCCACACGATCAAGTCTGCATTGGAATCTGATGAGATGATAGCAGAAATACTTGATCCGGCAGATTTTACTGACTGGACTGCTCTGATCGCTCATCTGAAAAGTGCCCAGCCAGACATGATATTTATGGGACTTCATGGTGCTGCTGGTGAAGATGGAAGTTTGCAGAACCACCTGGAATCTCATGACCTGCCGTTTACCGGCTCAGGCTCAGAAGCCTGTCAGCTGGCGATGGATAAAAATACTGCTCTTGATCTGGCTACTCAATTAAATATTCCTGTCCCTTCACGGGTTTACCTCAATAAATCTGACTTTTATTCTGAGGAAGAGATCATTAATTTCACGGGATTACCTTTAGTGGTGAAACCTAATTCTTCCGGCTCTTCTGTGGGCATAAGTATTGTAAAGGAAAAATCAGAATTAACCGAAGCCATGACCGATGCCTGGAAACATAACGACTGGCTGCTCTGTGAAAAATTTATTCCGGGCAGAGAATTGACAGTAACTATTCTGGATGATAAAGCACTGCCTGTGGTAGAGATCAAACCATATCAGGGCTGGTATGATTTCGCCAATAAATATACCCATGGTAATACGGAATATATCTGCCCCGCAGACCTGACCGAATTAGAAAAAGAAACTATTCAGCAATATGCGCTTGACATTTTTAATACAATGGGATGTAAAGTCTATAGTCGAATAGATTTCCGCTATGATGGGGATAAGTTCTATTTCCTGGAAGTGAATACCCTCCCGGGAATGACGTCTCTGAGTCTTACACCAATGGCAGCCAAAGCTGTAGGACTTGATCTTAGGGCTTTGCTGCTTAAAATTATTGAATTGTCAAAACATAAATAAGGAAGAATTATGCAGGAAATATCTTTTAATATTAATCTCCCTTCGTTTGCCATAGGTCTGGCTATTGGTTTGCTGCTGACTGTTTATTTTGTTTTCAGGGGAAATGGCAACAGCCGTAAACTGCGCAAAGAAATTACTCGTCAAAAGCAGATGCTGCAGGATAGACTGGAAGTGGAACTGGAATCTGTAGCTGCTATGAAAAACAAGATAAAAGACTTGGGAAAGACCAATAGTAACTTGCAAAAATCACTTGATGCACTCTCTCAAAAAGCCTCAAGAGCAGAATTGCAGCAACTGGCTATCTATCAAAAAGCTATTGATATTCTCACTGCTCAGTCTCCAGGCTTTGGTCCTGCCTGGCAAAATGCCCTTGAAAACAGTAAACAGGAAATAGGGCAGTTCACTTCTGGAGTGAAGCCTTTCATCAGAAACATCGCCAAAAGCCTGTTACCGGAAGAAATAGATTGATCAGGGAGCAATAGTTTGTCAAAGATAATGATCAGGCAGTACTTTTCAAGTATTATCGCTCTGATTTTGTTGTTTGCGATCAGTAGATTAAATTTTCTCTTATTCCATACTATGAGTGAGATCTTTAGTATAGTTATCACCTTTGCCATATTCATGTTCACCTGGAATACCAGAAAAGTGATAAATAATAATTATCTGCTTTTCATTGGGATTGCTCTTATCTTTGTGGGATTTCTTGATCTGCTGCATTCTTTCTCATATCAGGGTCTCTCTATTATACCCCTGCCTGATGAACAAAAGGCTAATATTCCTACCCAGCTTTGGATTGCTGCCCGTTATCTACAGAGTATTTCCTTTTTCCTGGCTCCTTTCTATCTGGGCAGAAAACTGAATCTCCTCAAAATTGTTTCATTATTTCATATATATATCGTTCTCGCTATACTATCGATATTCTACTGGCACGTCTTCCCTGATTGTTATTTATATGAAACGGGACTAACTGCTTTCAAGAAGATCAGTGAACTGATTATAATTGTCATACTGCTTGTAGCTATCTATAATCTCTGGAAAAATAGAAGTAAATTTGAACCGAATCTCTGGAAATTAATGATCCTGGCAATACTAGCCTCGATTATTTCTGAAGTCTTTTTCTCTATTTACCATTTAGTGTATGATACTACTATCATGACAGGTCATATCTTCAAGATCATCTCATTTTTCCTGATCTATAAAGCCATTATTATTGCCGGTATCAAAAATCCTCTGGAAAGCGTATTCTATGACCTTAATCAGAGCAGGAAAAAGCTCTTGGGTCACAAGGAAAAGCTGGAATTTGAGGTGGAAAAAGCAGTTAAGGAAGTGGAAGAACGCAATAGGATGCTGATACTGCAATCACGCCATGCTCAATTAGGAGAAATGATAGCAGCCATTACCCATCAATGGAAACAGCCTTTAAACCAGATATCAGTATTATCCTCTGCTCTCATGGATGCCTGGGATTATGATGCCCTGGATGAAGAATTCCTCCAGAAATCTATCGGTAATATCTCCATTGTCGTCACTGATATGAATAATATTCTTAATGATTTCAGAAACTTCTATTCACCCCAGACTGATGATACAGATTTCGAATTGTCTGAGATTGATGGACCCCTGCAGGCATTAGTAGGCAGACGTCTTAAAAAATATGATATTGATCTCAGAATTGATATTAAACCTGGGATTATCCTCAAGGGCAAGATCAATGAAATCATCCAGGTGATGCTTATCCTGATCAATAATGCTGTTGATGCCTTGAATGGATCTGAAAACAGAACCGGAGTTATTGAAATACTTGCTCAAGCAACTGAAGATCATATAATCATAAATGTGAAGGATAATGCTGGTGGGATCAAAGGCGAGAATTTAGATAATGTATTTTTACCCTATTTTAGCACGAAAGGAGATAAAGGTACTGGCATGGGCTTATTCCTGGCGCAAACGATAATCGAAAAGCACTTTGGTGGAGAAATTTCGGTTCAGAATTACGCTGACGGTGCTATATTTACCTGCCTGATACCCAGTTCAGCGCAGCTTGATAGTTGAAAGAGCAACTGCTAATAGCAATATAGATATTATCCAGAACCGTACTACTATCTTTTCCTCAGAATATCCTTTCTTTTGAAAGTGATGATGAAGCGGAGCCATTAGAAATAATCGCTTCGGTGTCCCTGTTCTTCGCCTTGTATATTTGTAATAGTGTATCTGTAATAAGGAAGATAATGCTTCCATTACAAACACCCCTCCCACTATCACCAGGAATATCTCTTCCCGCAGCATCACAGCAGTGATCGCCATCACTCCACCCAGGGTCAGCGAACCCGTGTCACCCATAAATATCTGAGCTGGCTTGCAATTAAACCATAAAAAGCCCATAAGACTTCCCAGCAGGGCGGAAATAAATACCGTGAGTTCTGCCGCCTCAGGGATATAATCCAGCAGCAGGTAATCAGCAAAACGGAAATTACCCTTAAGATATGCCATCACTGCCAATCCGAGAAGGGCTATTGCCGATGAACCCGTAGCGAGTCCATCCAGACCGTCTGTGAGATTTGTACCATTACTGGTGGCAACTATCATAAAGACCACAAAAGGAATGAACACCCACTTCAGATTGATCATCAGATGCCGGAAAAAGGGAATATTAATGCTCGTTAAACTAATCGATCCCTGGTGATATTTATAAAGATATAATGCTATTGCCAGCCCCAGTATTAATTGCCCGATCAGCTTATATCTTGCTATCAGGCCAGCTTTATATTTCTTCACGTTTTTCAGATAATCGTCTATGAATCCCAGCGTCCCCAGCCAGATCACTGCAAAATAGAGTATCAGTACATACACATTCTTAAGGTCACTCCAAAGCAAAGACGAGATCAAAGTACCACTCAGGAAGATCAAGCCACCCATACTGGGTGTGCCGATCTTGCAATCGTGACCCACTTCACACAGATAGCCACTCACATCTTCACTATAATTGATCTTGCGTGATAATTTGATGAAAAGAGGTCCCAGCACCAGTGTGATCACCAGACTGGTAATAAAAGCGATCACAAATCTAAAGGTTATATACTGGACTACATTAAATAAAGTCAGCCCGAATATCTCTGTATCATAATACGGTTTCAGTAATTCTATCAGCATCTATTTCTCAAATTATTATTTCTCTCTATTCTTTTTATGCATCTCACGGCAGATCCGTTCCACTTCCCGGAAATTTACTTTTCCGCTGCCCATTAAAGGGATATCCGGAATATGATAAATTTCTTTGGGAATAGCAATAGGTGGTAATTCTTTCTTTAGTTTATGGATCAGGTCTTTTTTATTTATCCCATCCGCATCAACTGCTGCCACGATCTGATAGCCTTTGATCTCATCAGGAATGCCCACTGCACAGCAATTAATATCCTCATCCAGATACTTGCTGAGCACATCCTCTGTACGCACCAGGGAAACCATCTCTCCCCCGACTTTGATAAATCGACGCAGTCTGCCTTTATGCCAGATATAGCCATCTTCATCTATCATTGCCATATCCCCGGTGTCATACCAGCCATTACGGATATGAAGACTGGTATCTTCCACATCTCCCATATAACCCTTCATCACAAGGGCACCTTTCACCAGCAGCTTACCAGTCTCGCCTGCTGCCAGTTCCTGCTCAGTTTCCCGGTCGATCACTTTCACCTGCACTTCCGGTATTGGCTTGCCGATACTGCCGGGACGCGAATTTTCATAGGTATTCACTGATACAACTGGGCTGGTTTCCGTAGTTCCATAACCTTCCAGTATCTGCACGTTATGATTATTCAAGTAATTTAAGCGCATTTTTTCCGGTAATTTATCTGCTCCAGTGATGGCCAGATGCACAGATTCAAAATCGCCCTTTTCCGCTTTCTTAAGATAGCCGTTAAAAAAGGTGGGAGTTCCCACCAATACGGAGATCTTATATTTCCTGATCGAGCTTACAATTGTTTTATAATCCAGCGGATTGGCAAATGCCACAATACTGTAACCCTTCAAGATCGGCAGCCAGAAGGTTGCCGTTAAGCCAAACACATGGAATAAGGGTAATGAACCGCCAAATACTTCTCCATCGACCATACCCAGATGATCAGGGATTATCCGCACATTATGCCAGATATTATTATGCGTAAGTTGGACAGCTTTTGGGTCTTTTTCACTACCGGATGTGAATAGTATCACGCAATTATCATCATCATTCCCCTGATGAATATAATTTCCCAGGAGCCCGGCTGGCAGCTTGCTCAATAGCGCTGCCTTGAGCTTATCTATCTTGGTTATTTGCTTTAATATATCTTCTATATAGATAAAATTAGGCTGACCTGGCAGATTTAGTTTCTTAAGCAGACCCTTACTTGTGAGAACATGCTCCACGCCGCACAAAGATTGGGCATAATTGCAATTGTCAATAGCTCCGGTACTGTAATTGATCATAGCCGGCACCTTGCCAGCCATTAAAGCACCCAATATGCTTATATGACATCCTGCTGTAGTTGGTATCATGATCCCCAGATATGTCCCCTTCACGCTCTCAAGCTTGCCCTTAAGCAGCAGAGCGGCTATCAATAGCCTTTCATAACTATATTCTTTTCCGCTCAGCACATCATAGATAGCAATCCTCTTTCCGTATTTCTTAGCTGCTGTCACAAACCGGTTCTGCAGTAACATCCACATCCTTCCTTATTTCTTTTTTTGTTTTCTTAATTTACGGCAGATCTGCTCCACCTCTCTGAAATTCACTTTACCACTTCCCATCAAGGGCAGATCATCTACCACATAAAATTCCTTGGGCACTGCGATCGCTGGTAATAGTTTCTTTAATTGATGCAATACCTCCTTCTGATCAAAATTTCCATTGGCGATAGCTGCCACCACATCAGCTCCCTTGGTAGGATTAGGTACATCCACCACGCAGCAGTACACATCATCTGGTAATAGCTTAGTGAGTATTTCTTCCGTACGCACCAGTGACACCATTTCTCCGCCTACTTTCACAAAGCGTTTCAGCCTGCCTTTATGCCACATGAAACCTTCTTCATCATGCACTCCCATATCACCGGTATCATACCAGCCATTCCTGATATGCAAGGTTGTCTGTTCCAGATCACCCAGATAACCCATCATCACCATCTCACCCTTCACAAGTATCTTGCCCTCCTCTCCGCGTGGGACTTCTTCCCCGGTATTAGTATCAACTATCTTCACCTGCACTCCGGGTATTGGCTTGCCAATACTACCCGGACGATAGTTCTCAAAGGTATTCAAAGATACCACAGGACTCGTCTCAGTGGCACCATAACCCTCTAAAACCTTAATTCCATGATCTTCCAGATAGGTTAAGCGCAATTTGTCATTTAATTTATCGGCTCCGGTTACGGCTATATGGATACTGTCAAAATCTCCCGGACTGCATTTCTTAAGATAACCGGCAAAAAAGGTCGGTGTCCCTATCATCACGGTGATCTTAAGCTCTCGTATCTTATCCACGATCAGTTTATAATCAAGCGGATTGGCAAAAGTAACCACTGTTGTCCCCATCAATAGCGGCAGCCAGAAAGTTGCTGTGATTCCAAACACATGGAACAAGGGCAATGTCCCGGCAAATATCTCATCTTTCGCCATTCCGACAAAATCAGGTAATTCCCGCACATTGTGCCAGATATTATTATGCGTAAGCTGCACCGCCTTAGGGTCTTTCTCGCTCCCTGAGGTAAAAAGTATCACAGATGGTTCATCGGGATCACCCTTATGTATATAGTTCTTCAAAATTTTATAGGGCAGTTTACTATGCAATGCTGCTATAACCTTTTCTATTTTACTCACCTTTTCCAGGATATCTTCTATATAGATCATTTCCGGAAGTGGTTCCAGCCGTAATTTCTCCAGCAGCTTTTTACTGGTGATTATCGTCTCAAAACCGCATTTCTCCTGGGCATAAATACTATTTTCAATAGCTCCTGTACTGTAATTGATCATCACAGGTATTTTCCCGGACATCAGAGTGGCTATCACTCCCAGATGACATCCAGCAGAAGTGGGCAGCATAATGCCCAGATATTTCCCCTCAATCCGGTCAAACCGCCCTTTAAGGATCAGCGAAGCTATCAGCATCAGATCATAAGTATAGGTCTTACCAGTCGCAGTATCAATAACTGCTGTCTTTTTCCCCTGAATTTTTGCCATCTGTAAAAATTTAGTATGAAGCAACATATTATTCTCCCATTTACAACATTATTTAGTTCCGTAAAATTTTACTATCTCCCCATATCATGTCAAGATTAATGAATTTCATTCAGATAATTGAAGAACGAAAGAAGTGAGAAGTGAGTAAGTGAGAAGGGGTGAAGGGGAGAATAATGGAAAATTGAAAATGTAATCAGCCATAGGCTGACAAGAATGTAAAATTAAATGTAATGTAAGAAATTTCACCACAGAGGCACAGAGATCACAGAGAAAAATTGAGGGTGCGATTCGCCTTCATCAGATTACGGCGCAACAAGAGATGTGAAAGTGTGACAAAAACTTGGCTGGTATTTCATTAAATTGTTCGCGGTTGTTTGCGGCTAAATAATTCTTACATTTAATTCCTGTCTTATACGTCTTCAGTTCGTTTTGTTCGTTTTGTCTTGATGAGCTGTAATATATGAAAGCTATTCGTTGCTTAAACTCTTACATTATATTTTTTCGCGTAATTTCGTGGCTTTCGTGGTAAATATTCTTTTCTTACATTACATTTTCAATTTTCAATTCGTCAGTCTCGATCATACCTTATTCATAAGCCCCCATATCAGGCGCAGAACCAGAATATTCATCTTTACTTAAATCAATTAAGACTTTATCAATAAACTCAAAATAAGCAATACCAGTATCAATGCAGGGTGAATCCTCTGTCAGATGATAATCCCCCACCAAAGCATCCAAGAATAATGGATCAGCATCAATATTACCCTCTAACCAGTTAACTGTCCCATTATTGTTGGTTTCTATTCCCTCCACTCCTCCATCAATAACAGAATAAGCTATTGTTATTGTATTTGGATCATAATCCTCCTTGAAGAAAACTTCCTGGGGTGAATTATTACAAAAAATACAGTTCACTAAACTTGGACTGGAAGAGTTACCGCAGTAAATCCCACCTCCAGCCAATACAGATGAATTATTCGATATCGTCACATTCTCTAAACTCGGACTGGAATGATCCCAGCAGAAAATCCCACCACCTTCTCCATCAGCCGAATTATCCGTAATCGTTACATTCACTAAACTCGGACTGGAATTCCAATAGCAGTTTATACCTCCACCATCACCATAAACCGAATTATTCGTAATCGTCACATTCACTAAACTCGGACTGGAACGCAAGCAGTAAATCCCACTGCCATCTTTTCCCGCCGAATTATTCGATATCGTCACATTCTCTAAACTCGGACTGGAAGAATAGCTGCAGTAAATCCCACTGCCATCTTCTCCCGCCGAATTATTCGATATCGTCACATTCACTAAACTCGGATTGGACTTATCAATGCAGTAAATCCCACCGCCATCTTCTCCCGCCGAATTATCCGTAATCGTTACATTCACTAAACTCGGACTGGAAAAATAGCTGCAGTAAATCCCACCACCTTCTTCTTTAGCCGAATTACCCGTAATCGTCACATTCTCTAAAATCGGACTGGATTCATTGCAGTAAATCCCACCGCCAGAGCTAGCATGCCCATTAGTAATCGTAAAACCAATTAATACAGAAGTAGAATCTTCTTTACTTTTAAATCTGACCACTGAGTCCTTTTGATTTCCATCAATGATCGTTTGCGAAATATAGCTTGTATTCTGCGTAGTATAAAATAACGACCCCAGAATTACTGCTTTGCCTGCAAAATTGATATTCTCTATATAAGTGCCAGGAGATACAATAATCTCATCTCCATCTTCAGATGCATTAATTCCCTCCTGAATAGTTGCGTAATCCCCCGGTATGTATATTGTCTCCGCAAAAACACCTGTCATCAAAATCATAAAAATCATAAACATAACTTGTTTTTTCATAGTTACTCCCATATTCATTGATATTATTTAAAAAATATTAATGTAATACTGTGATAATATGTCAACTATTTAAAAAAAGATTATCAACCACAGGGCTGGTGATCGGTGAACAGTGATCGGTGAAGGGGTGAAGATAAGAGTGGAGAATAATGGAATCAGCCATAGGCTGACAAGAATGTAAAATTAAATGTAATGTAAGAATATTTCACCACAGAGGCACAGAGATCACAGAGAAAAATTGAGGGTGCGAAGATGTGAAGAGGTGAAGATGTGACAAAAAATTGGCTGGTATTTCATTAAATTGTTCGCGTTTGTTCGCGGCTAAATAATTCTTACATTTAATCCCTGTCTTATACTTCTTCAGTTCGTTTTGTTAGTTTTGTTCGTTGCTTAAAATCTTACATTACATTACATTCCTCGTCTCACGTCTCACGATTTACGGCTCACGATTTACCAGTCAAGCTCCATTCAAAATTCATAA
>Ga0075121_1000591_pt1 | contig 24864 bp, 22 predicted proteins | sample AntAceMetag02UKG_FD_69793 | JGI IMG/M metagenome (GOLD analysis project Ga0075121, IMG submission 69793) | Saline lake microbial communities from Ace Lake, Antarctica - Antarctic Ace Lake Metagenome 02UKG | ecosystem: Environmental > Aquatic > Non-marine Saline and Alkaline > Saline | place... | reverse complement strand
CTTGAGTACAGCATAGCCTCCGATCTATTTATCTATTATTTCTACTTTTCGTGATCCTTTTGAAACCCCAATGGACAGTAAAAATCAATTTTACTACCGCAACTTATTGGGCTGTTACCAAGATATGGCTTAACATTTTGATAATATTTTAAAAAGTATGAATTGTCGCATGCCGGAAAAGTCAAAGCGGTAAAAAAAGACTGTCGGTTATTTTTACAGGTTGTCATAAGGTAGTCGTGGACAGTGTTTTTTTAGGAAGGCTCAACAGATGGGATGCCGGCCGATGTCCAGGGGCGTGGCCAGTTCACTCTCATCAGACAGGGTTTGTTGATTTGTTCACGGGTATTTGGGGGTCTCACGCATAATGGGCCTGAAGTGTCTCCACCAGTGCCGTCAGGGTCTGGTTTACAGGAACGGAGATGCCGGCTTTGCGGGCTTCTGAAACTACGGCAGCGTTAATGGCGCTGATTTCGGTGAGCCGGTGATGATCCACATCCTGTCCCATGGAAGACCGGTTGCCGGAGGTGGCCTCAGCGATGTGATACACATGTTCTATAATGTCGTTTCTGACTAAAATTCCCAGGGTTTTGGCCACAGCTGCGGCTTCTTCCACGGCTGTGCGGCATAAATCCCGGGTAACGTCAAGATCGAGAATCCGGCCGTTTTTAATATGGGTCAGGGCTGTGATGGCATTGATTCCGACGTTCACCAGAAGTTTTTCCCAGACGATCTCCCGGATATCCGTTCTGGCCTCAATCTCAATATCGGCTTTGGTAAACAGGTCCACTACCTTTTTGATCCGGCCGTTGTCAGGGCCGTCCCACATTCCGATGACCGTGGCGCCCCTGCCGGCATGGCGGATATGTCCCGGTCCCAGCATGGTGGCCCCATGAGCCGTGGTTCCGGCAATGATCATACCCGGGTCTATCACTTGGGCGAGGGTATCGGCATTGCCCATGCCGTTTTGGAGCGTCATCACCAGTGTTTTTTTGCCGGTCAGTTTTTGGGCGGTTTCGGCTGCGACCCGGGTCTGGGTGGATTTTACGAAAATAAGAATCAAATCGGCAATGCCGATTTTTCCCGGATCAGTGAAGGCCCGAACTGGAACCGTCCGGGTTTCGCCTTCCCACTCAATGCTAAGACCGTTTTTATTGACGGCCTGTACATGCTCGGGCCACACATCCAGCAGCCGGACATCCGCCTTGCCTTTGCTCAGCAGTCCGCCGAACAGGCTTCCCATGGCCCCTGCTCCGATAATCGCAATTTTCATTTATTTTCTCCCATGCGAGCCAGTTTCAAAATGTTCAATTTTGTTCAAGGTCAAGAAAGGCGAAATTTTAACCGGAGGGATACATTGAGTATTTCGAGGATTAAAATTTGAGCCTGACGCAGAGATTGGGCAAAAGGGGGCGTTTTGAAATTGGTTCACGCCTATTTGGCCATCATATGAGCCATCCACATGGTCAGCGGCGGATAAAAACAGATCATAAAAAGATCCACGATTAAAATGGCTAAAAACGGCAGGACACGCCTGCTGACAGCCACCAGGCTGTCGCCGGAAATGGAACAGGATACGATCAAACAAATTCCCATGGGCGGGGTCAGCATGCCGATGGCAAGATTCGTTACCACAATGACTCCCAGTTGAACTATATCGATTCCCAGGCTGGGCAGCATGGCGGTAATCATTGGCACAAGCAAAATCAGTGATGCCGTGGTTTCCACAAAGGTGCCGGCAATCAGCAGGACCATGTTGATCAGCAGCAGCAGAACGATGGGGTTGTCGGACAACCCCAGCAGGCCTCCGGCCAGTATGGCGGGAATATCCTCTATGGCGGCAATCCAGCTGAAGATGGAAGCCGTTGCAATGATAAACATGACAATGGCCGATGTAATAGAGCCGTTGATGAACAGGGGGGCAATATCTTTGACGGTAATTTTGCGATAGACCACCATCCCTACAAAAAGGGCATAGACCACTGCAACGGCCGCAGATTCGGTGGCCGTAAAAATGCCGAACAGGATACCGCCTAAAATAATAATGGGTGCCCCTAATGCCAGCAGGGACCGTTTAAACGTCCTCCAGACTTCATTTACGGAAAACCGGATTGTGGACGCATACCCTTTTTTTAGCGAAATAACGGTGGCCACGGCGATGAGCGAAAGGCCGATGAGAATTCCCGGTAAAATCCCGGCGGCAAACAATTGGCCAATGGATGCCCCGGTCAAAAATCCAAAAATAATCATGGGGATCGATGGCGGGATAATGACACCGATGGATCCGCCGGATGCCTGTACGGCCGCGGCAAAGTCGGACTCATACCCTGACTTTTTCATGGCCGGGATCAAGATAGCACCCACAGCCGCTGCATCGGCCGCTGCGGATCCGGATATGCCGGCGAAAAACATGGCCGAAACAATGGTGACCGCTGCCAGGCCCCCGGGCAGCCACCCCACCAGCGCATTGGCAAAATCAATAATCCGGCTGCTGATGCCCCCGGCTTCCATGATCGTGCCGGTGAACATGAAAAGAGGCACGGCCATCAAATGAAACGAATCGGTGCCGCCGAACATTCGCTGAACCACCATCATCATGGAAAAATCGCCCTGGATCAGGATGCCCAGCACAGATGCAACACCTATAGCAATGGCGATGGGTGTATTGATGGCAAACAGAAACAGCAGTGAGACTATGAGTATTTCAGTGGTCACGATCACCTCGTTGCAGGGCAGCCATCAAAAAAGTCACGCCGTGAAACATGAGAACCAGGCCGCTTGCCGGAATAATACTGATGATCAGCCATTTTGGCAGATTAAGGGCCGGGGATATCTGCATCCTGACAAAATAGGCAAATTTTATTCCAAACACGATCATCACGACAAACAGACCGATGGATACGCAGTGGATCAGAATATCAAAGGTTCTGCGAAGCCCCGGCTGAACGCGGGTATATAAAAAATCGACACCCGGATTGGCTTTGCGATAATAGGCCACACTGGCGCCTGAAAAAGTAAGCCATACCAGCAGATAGCGGGCCAGCTCTTCGGACCAGAACAGGGACTGATTAAGCACATAACGGCAAAAAACCTGCACGGCTACCAGTATCGCCATGGTCAGCCCCAGCCCGAAGAGCAAATGCTCGATCCAGTGGTTTATGGAACAACTGATTTTTTTTAAAACCGACACGACATGCATCCTTATTGGGTCGCCTCCAGCATTTTCAGCAGCATCTCCTGCACTTCAGGCGCACTGTACAGGTCCATGTCCTTGAGGTCGGCCACCTTTACGCGGAAGGCCGCCAAATCGGGGTGCTCTTCCACCTGCATGCCTTTTTCTTTCAGCAGCTTCAGCCGTGCTGCGTCTTTGGACCGATTGTCATGGCGCTGAAATACCGCCGCCTCTTTCATGGCTTCCCGGATCATGTTCTGAGTGTTACCATCCAGCCCCTGCCACCATTTCAGGGAGGCCACATCGATATGGCATGAATAGACATGCCGCGAAAGCGTCATATACTTCTGGATTTCATAGAACTTGTACACTTCCATGACCCACAGGGGATTTTCCTGTCCGTCGATGACTCCCTGCTCCAGTTCCGTATAGATCGGCCAGGGCATGGGGGTGGGATTGGCGCCCAAAGCCCGCCAGATGGCTTTATGGATGGCTGATGCCATGACTCTTACCTTCAGGCCCTTTATATCTTCAGGACTTTTAACCGGCTGTTTGTTGTTGGTCAGATTTCGAAAACCGTTTTCGGAATAGCAAAGGCCCTTGAGACCTGATTTTTCCAGACTTTTTAAAATTTCAGACCCCAGAGGACCGTCAAGGATCTCATCGGCCTGACGGTTATCCCTGAACAGAAAGGGATAGCTGATGACCCGTGTGATGGGCTCAAAGGTATCAAAGGGACCGCCTGTGATAATCGCCATCTGGACCGAGTTCATCTGAACCTGCTGCAGAATTTCCGTTTCAGTACCCAGCGACGCGGAATGGTAGATTTTAACGGTGATTTCACCATCGGATCGTTTTTCGATGAGTTCCTTGAATTTTCCCGCGGCAATGTTCTGGGCCGATCCGGGTTTGGTGGCCAGCCCCAGTTTAATTTTCATGGCGGCCGGGGCCGTAGTGCCGCTCAGGATAAACGTCATTACAATGGCGAGTGCCACATATTTTTTCATAAAGCCCTCTCTTTGGGTTAACACGTTGATTATAATGGGAAAACAGCTCCTTTATCCGCACTGGACACAAATCTGGCATACCGGGCCGCATAGCCGGTCTTAATTTTCGGTTCAAAGTCGGGCAATTCGGCGATTCTCTTTTGTATTTCAGCATCCGTCAATCGTACATTAAGGGTGCGGGCCTGGATATCGATTTCGATCAGATCTCCAGGCTTAATCGCCGCTATGGGTCCTTTGGACGCGGCCTCCGGAGACACATGACCGATGGCGGCTCCCCGGGTTGCACCCGAGAAACGCCCGTCGGTTATCATGGCCACCTCTTTGTCCAGCCCCATGCCGGCAATCGCCGATGTGGCCGACAACATCTCCCGCATTCCGGGCCCGCCTTTTGGACCTTCATACCGGATTACAATGACTTCGCCTTTTTCGATCCTGCCGCCTAAGATGGCCTCGCATGCGGTCTCTTCAGAATCAAAAATCCTGGCAGGCCCGCAATGCTTCATCATCTCGGGTGCAACCGCCGCCTGCTTGACAATGGCGCCGTCCGGAGCCAGGTTGCCGGTCAAAACCGCCAGACCGCCCGTGGGATGAACAGGACTGTCCAACGGCCGAATTACGTTTTTATTCTTTATACCGGCATTGATTTCAGTGAGCATTTGGTCCATTGGTTTGCCGTATACCGTCATCTGCTGATCGTTTATCAGACCTGCCTTTGCCAGTTCGGCTAAAATGGCAGGTACTCCTCCCGCATTGAACAGATCGATAATATGATGGGGGCCGGCCGGAGCCATGGAGGTCAGGTGGGGAATTTTTGATGTGAATTTGCCGAAATCCTTTAAGGTCAGGCCCACCTGTCCGTAATATGCGATAGCCGGCAGATGAAGGGCCGTGTTGGTGGAACCGCCCAGGGCCATATCCAGACAAATGGCGTTGTTAAAAGCCTCTCGGGTCATAATATCTCTGGGTTTTATTTCTCTTTTGACCAGTTCAACCGCCTTGAGGCCGGTCTGTTTTGCCAGGACGACCCTGTCGGAAAACACAGCCGGAATCGAGCCGTTAAACGGCAGGCCGATCCCTAAGGCTTCAGACAGATTGCTCATGGTGTTGGCGGTAAACATGCCCGAGCAGGAGCCGGCTCCGGGACAGGCATTGCATTCATACTCGTTGAGTTCATCAAGGCCGATCTTGCCGCCCTTGAACCTGCCCACTGCTTCAAAAACCTTATCCAGACCGGTGTCCACACCAAACACCTTCCCTGGCAGCATGGGACCTCCCGAGAAAAAAATGGAGGGGATATTCAGCCGCATGGCGGCGATGAGCATTCCGGGAATAATTTTATCACAGGAGGCCATCAGAACCAGGCCGTCAAACGGGTGGGCCATGGCCATTACTTCAACGGAATCGGCGATGAGTTCCCGACTGGGCAGTGAATACTTCATGCCCTCGTGGTTCATGGCAATGCCGTCGCAGACCCCGATGGTATTGAACACCACCGGCGTGCCGCCGGCAGCATAAATCCCGGCCTTGACCGCCTCCACCAGGCCGTTTAAATGAATATGACCGGGGATAACTTCATTAAAAGAATTGGCAATTCCGATAATCGGCCGGTCCAGTTCCCAGTCGCTGAATCCGTCTGCCCGCAGCAAAGACCGGTGCGGAGCGCGTTCCGGTCCGGCCAGCATTAAATCGCTTCGTTTTTTCATAGTTGACTCCTTATCGTATACTCGTCTGATTCATGTTTTTTTAGTCCGATTTCTAACAACTTGTCAAGTATTTCTCCGGCAATTCTCATTATGGTTTCAATTCGACATCGGTGGCTCATAACCTATTGAAAACACGTTGGCAGAAACAGCCGGTCTAAGGATTTGAGCATTGTTCTGTTTCATAATGAGAATTGCTGCTGAAACTATATTTTCCTTGACAACCGAAGGCCATATACAGAGGTGCTTTCCAGGGAAAAAATTGACGTCAGGCCAACTACGACATCCGCACTATTCTGGAACCGCCGGGCCACAGCGATGTCCGGACGGCCATGATTTACACACGCAGGCCGGAGTTCAGCCCACGAGATGAACCAGGGTGGATGCCGGTACCAGGCGGACCTTTTTTTGCAGTTCCGGGAGCATTTCGCGCAGTATTTTATAGGTTTCCATATGGGGATGGGCAATACCGATGGCCTGTCCGTTTTTTTGGGCGGTTCGGATCAGTTTTTTCAACTGTCCGCGGATAAAATCCGGTGTCTGGAGATGGTCGATAAAGATATCTCGCTCGGCAAACGGCAGTTGCAGAAGCCTGGCGGATGGACGGCAAAGGGTCTGGCGGCAGGTCCGGCTGTCTATAAAAAAGAGCCCTTTTTTTTTCAAGATGGAAAAAACCTGATTCATCTGGGTGGAGACAGTGGTCATCCTGGACCCCATATGGTTGTTGACTCCTATAACACCCGGAACAGCGGCAATATCCAAGTTCAACTGACTGATCAACTGGTCCGGTGTCATACTGGTCAGCAGGGCGCCGGGGCCGGGATTCACTTTTGGATATTCATTCGGCTCCATGGGCAGGTGCAGCATAGTTTCCCAGCCCTTGGAATGAACAGCTTTCAGAATATTTTCCTGAAAAGGGCTGTAGGGTAATATGGAAAAGGTAAACATCGCATCCAGAGACAGAAATTTTTTGGCCATGCCCCGGTCATACCCGATATCATCTATGATGATGGCTACTTTTGGTAATTTGTCCGATTGTGGTCGCACGACAGGCGCTGCTACCGGCCTGTCGATCACCTTTGGATGAGGATATACCTCGTATCTGGGTTTTTGTAAAACCGGTTTCGGAGGCACCGCGGCCCTGGCCGGAGCTGTGGGATACACCGGGCTTACCGGCGGCTGACGTTTGATAAAATGATGAACCATCACCCCGGCGACAACCACCAGCACGATAAGTACCAGCAAACCGCCCAGCCCTTTTTTGAGTTGGGCACGGATGCCGGTTTTTTTATTTTTTTTTTTGCGGCTCTTTTTTAAAGCCGGTTTTTTGCGTTGGGCCACGGGCGATTTACTTTTTGACATGTTGAAAGATATTGTAGCTGATAAGGAGCTCAAGGGCCCGTTTAATCTGGTTATCCGTCTTGAGGTCCTCTATATTCAGAGGGCCGTAGCGGTATCCGGACTGGCGTCGCTTCGGCTTTTGGATCTCGTCGTTGTTGGTTTTTTCGTTATTTTTATCGGTTTTGACATCAGGGTCGTCGGCACCGGGTGCGGCATCAAGATGATTCGTCAGGTCTTTTTCCTTCAGCAGGCGTTGTTCCTCTATCTCACCGGCGGCGTCATCTATCACCATGGGTCTGACCTCGATATCGGGCTCGATTCCCTTGGCCTGGATGGAACGACCACTGGGCGTATAATACCGGGCAATGGTAAGCTTGAGCCCGTACCCGTCCCGCAATGTTTCCACGGTCTGTACGGTACCCTTGCCAAAGGATGTGGTACCGAGAATAAGGGCCCGTTTGTGATCCTGCAAGGCACCGGCCACAATTTCCGATGCACTGGCGCTGCCGCCGTTAATCAAAACAACTATCGGGTAATTGCGACCTGGGTTATCAGGATGAGCCTTGAAAAGTTTGGTATTTTTTTTCAGACGTCCCTTGATGGAAAGGATATCGCCTTTTTCAAGAAAAAGGTCGGAAACTTTAATTGCCTGGGGCAACAGGCCGCCGGGGTTGCCGCGCAGATCAAGGATAAGCCCTTTTATGGGGGAAGGTCCGTTTTCCAGTTCAGACAGAGCCGTCTCAAGATCGGCGGTGGTGGTTTCGCTGAAGCTGGATACTCTGACATAACCATATCCGGTTTCCAGCACAATTGCCCGGACGCTTTCGATGGGAATGGTATCCCGGATCAATGTAAAATCAATGGATTTTGGCGTACCTTTGCGCATAACCGTAATCACCACGGAGGTTCCCTTGGGGCCCCGCATCATTTTCACGGCTTCCCAGAGCATCATGTCCTTGGTGAGCTGACCGTCTACCTTAATAATGATATCCCGGGCCTGTATCCCGGCCTTGTGGGCCGGTGTCCCCTCGATGGGCGACACCACCGTTAGAAATCTTTCCTTCATCTCTATCACAATACCGATGCCGCCGAATTCACCATGCGTGTCGACCTGCAGTTCTTCGAAAGCCTCGGGCGGCAGCAGGGCTGAATGCGGATCAAGCCCGTGCACCATACCCTGGATCGCCTTATGGAGAAGCTCTTTTGTTTCAACGGGATCGACATAATTTTTTTCCACCAGCTCAATCACATCGGTGAATAACTTAAGCCCCTCGTATGTTTCGTCGTTGCCGGCAGACAGGTCTTGAAAAAAACCGGTTCCGACGGTCCAGAAAATGGCGGCGGCCACCAGCAGATGCCATAATTTGACATGGCGTTTCTTTTCAACAGTCATAATATAGATTACTCCCTTTATCCTTTTTGAATCCATGCTGCCGGATCCATCGGTTTCCCATGATAGCGAACTTCGAAATGGAGCCTGGAGCCTGCCATGGAACCGGTATCTCCCACTGTGGCGATGACCTCATCTTTTTCCACAGTTTCATCCTTGGCTTTAAAAAGTTCTTCGGCGTGAGCATAGAGCGTGTAATAGTTATTGCCATGGTTTATAATCAACATGTTGCCATAGCCTTTTAACCAGCCGGCATACAGTATGCGGCCCCCGAAAACCGCGCGGACAGGTTCGCCCTTGTCCGCGCGGATATTAATTCCGCTCTGGAAATTAACCACATTGAATTTTTTGTTTCGATGGGAGCCAAACAAAGATATTATTTTACCTTTTACGGGCATCTTAAGCAAGCCTTTATAATCAATAAAGCTTTTTGATATTTTTCTTGCGGAATCTTCCTTCTCATCAGGACTTTCATAACTCAGGGAGCGAATTTTCAGATCCAGTTCCAGGGCCGCCTGTTTCAGGGATTCAATGGCGGCCATTTCCAGGGTTTTGCGCCGGCCGATATCCTTCAGAATCCGGGTTCGCTTTTTTTTTGAATCCGCAAGCAGGGTAATCTGGCAGGCAAGATTCTGCTCAAGAACATTCATTTTTTGATTCTGATCACTCAGATCCGCCAGAATTTTTTGAAGATCCACCCGGTTTTGTGTCAGTTCTTCAAGAACCCTGCGGTCATAGGCAATTATTTTTTTCAGAGCCAATCGCCGTTTAAAAAATTCGTACATATTTTCAGAAGATGCCAGGACATGGATTTGTCCCAGCCGCCCGAGCTTATACAGGGCCACTATCCGGCAGGATGCATATGCCTCGCCCGTTTTAATTTTTTTTAAAAGTTTTGCAAACAGAGCCTTTGTGGCTTCTTTCTTCTCTTGAAGCTCTTTTTGCCTGCCCTTCAAAAGGGCAACCTGCCTTGTGGCAATATTTAGATCGCGATCGATCCGATCCAGATTATTGATCACCTCGGTTTCCCGGGCAGCGATCGTTTGAACAGTCTGCGTTCGTTCTTGTATTTGATGGTTTACATCAAGTGCCTCTTCTTTGAATTTTTGAGCCGCCGCAGCGTCCTTTTCAGCCTTGTTTTCCTCATCTTTTATTATTTTTATTATTTTGATATAACGCGGTTCATTAATAATATATCCGACCCGATCCTCGTGCAGGATATTGATCCATCCATTACAATATTTCAGGATCTGAACGTTTGTACCCTTGCTTAGCTGTTTGATGGGGGTTCCGGACTTTTGGGGCCCGGAGCGCATGTTCAGCCTGTTCACCCGCACGATTGCTTTGTCCGCCCGCACATTGCAGACCAGCAGAGGCGACCACAACAAAAGTATACCTGCGATGGTAACGCCTATACCTTTAAAAATTGTTTGAGAGAAAGATAACATCCCAGCCACCCGACAAACATGCTGCACAATATGATGGATAAAAAAGTCCTGGGGGGAAGAAATCTGATGGTCAGCAGATTGGAAGAGAAATCCTGCTGGATATTTGACGCAACCAGAAAGTAAGCTATAAAAAGCGCGGCAACACCCAGGATACCGCCGCAGGCGCCCTGAATCAGTCCTTCGATATAAAAAGGGGTTTTTATAAAACCATCCGTAGCGCCGATCAGGCGCATGATTTCAATTTCTTCCTGCCGTGAGTAAAGCACCAGGCGGATCGTATTGGCCACAATAAACACCGCAGCCATAAAAAAGATACCGCCGATGGCATACCCGGCAAGCCGCAGCAGGTTAAAAATATCTAAAAACCTGCCGAGCCACTGTTGACCGTATTCCACTTCCGCCACACCCTCTGCGGATTCAATCCGGTTGGCAAGGGCCTCCACTTGCTGCAAATTCCGTGCAGTAGCAGTCATTCGAATTTCAAATGAATCCGGAAGGGGATTTTTGTCAAGTCCTTCTAATAGTGCCGACTGCCGTTTCATTTGAATTTTCAACTGGTGTAATGCTTCCACGCTGGATATGAAGCGGGCTTTTGCAACCCCGGGAATGGATTGAATCTCATCTTTTATTTCAAGGCGGACAGGCTCTTGAATATCCGGCTCCAGGTAAGCCATCAACTGAACGCCTTTTTCCCAGTCACGCATCATATCATCGGCATTGACAATAAAAAGAGTGAAGGCGCTGAAAATCAAAACCGATAACCCAATCGTAATAATGGTGACGGCGTTTAAAAATCGGTTGATACGGAGATCGTGGATCGCCTTTTGGAAAAAAAGTTTCATGATAAAAAAAAATAAACGGTTATATTTGATGGTCTCGTAAAAAGGCAAAAATTCACTTTTTACGAGACGTTTTAAGTATTAGGATTTAAGTTTTAAACCTCTGTTAAAACAAATAATATCAATGACCTAAAACCCAACACCCAACACCTGATGAATTCGGCTTTTTCCGAATTCATCATAATTGTCTTTCGTCAACCGGGCCATCCGGGTCTGTTTCTAAAGTTTTTTCAGTTTGCTGAAACGTTACGGAATGCAATTGTCCCTGGTTGAGATGGATGACCCTTCCCCCTGTTTTTCGGATCAACTCTTGGTCGTGGGTGGCTACAATAATCGTGGCGCCCCGGGTGTGAAACTGTTTTAAAAGTTTAATGATAATGGACGCGGATTCATTGTCCAAGCTGCCGGTGGGCTCATCGGCGAGTATAATTTTCGGATCTCCCGCCACGGCCCGGGCAACCGCTATTCGCTGCTGTTCACCCCCGGACAGGCTGGGCGGAAAAGCATCCCGGCGGTCTGCCATTCCCACTGTCCGGAGAAGGCTGTTGACTTTTTTCCCGATGAGTCGGCGGTTCCGGCCCCTGGCTTCCAGCACGATGGAAATATTCTCGAATACCGTTTTTGTCGGGATCAGTTTATAATCCTGGAATATAATCCCGAATTGCCGCCGCAGATAGGGAATGCGCCTGCGGGAAATTCTGGACAGGTTCAACCCGTCGATGAGAATCTGCCCTTCCGATACCGGCTCACCGCGATAGAGCAATTTCAACAGGGTTGTTTTGCCGGCGCCGCTGGGGCCATTGATGAAAAGAAAATCATTTTTTAAAATATCCAGGGTAATATCCGTCAGTGCTTTTTTTGCACCGTATTGTTTATGAACATGGAAAATTCGAATTATTGCCGATTGTCCTTTGTTTTCAATCATTCCATGCCTGACTTTTCCCCCGCAGCAGTTGATGCAAGATAGTTCACACAGATTTGCAACTGTTTCGGAGCAACCCTAGTAGTTTTTATTGACCGGTGCGGGTTTTATTGATATCACATTTTTCGAGTTCAGGGAGTGCTGCTACCAGTTTTCTCTGCTCGAAAACCTCCACTGAATCCCATTAAACCACGCTTCTTCCATTTCGGTGGGGGTTTTTTATCGTATCTCGGCCTTAAAATCAATATATTCTTATCATCGGCAGGCTGTGGGGTGATTCGGAGCCGGTTTAATTTTTGGATTATCACATATCATGGCCGGAGCTGACCTGCCGGACAACCTTTAGGTAGAGAAAAAAATATGAAACAGGAACTGATCGAACTGCTTTGCCAACAATCATTTAAGTACAGTAAGGCGCCTGAATTCAAACTGGTTTCGGGCAAAATGAGCCGATTTTATGTCAACTGCAAACCCACCACCTTGAGCCCGCGTGGAATTTATCTGGTGGGGCATCTCGTATTCAATGCCATCCGGGAACTTGCACCTGATGGTGTGGGCGGTCTCACATTCGGGGCCGACCCCATTGCGGTTGCCACGGCCTTTGCCTCTGAACTGAACAAGGCCCCCATAAAGGCGTTTTCGATTCGCAAGACCCGGAAAGACCACGGTATTATAAAGTGGATCGAGGGGGATCTGGCTCCGGGACAAAAGGTTGTGATCATTGATGACGTAGCGACTACCGGCGGCTCCACCATAAAGGCGGTGGAACGGGCCCGGGCCGAAGGAATGGATGTGATAAAGGCCGTAATACTGGTGGACCGTCAGGAGGGGGGGGTTGAAAACATCCGCAAACAAGTCCCGGATGTGGCGACGATTGTAAACCGGGACGAACTGATGGAACAATGGGCGTCAACAAATATAGGTAGCACAGGCATTGTTTGACTCCCAGGCACTCACCCGGTCTACCCGTACGGACGGAGACTGGATACGCGCCTGAAGCCGGTCGGCAATATAGCAGGCAATGTTTTCGGATGAGGGCTGGCATTTTCCCGAAAAGAAATCCAGCTCATTTAAAAATTTATGATCAATCGTTTCCATTATTTCGGCAAGATGTTTTTTCAGGATACCGAAATCCATGAGCACACCAGCCTCATTTAATGTTTCACCGGTTACAAAGACTTCTACCTTCCAGTTATGACCATGCAGATTTTCACACTTTTCCCCAACCATCCGGAGCTGATGAGCAGCCGCAAAATCAGTAATCACTTTCAATTCGAACATCTACCTTATATCTCCCTTACGCCCCGGTAGCGCTGCTTTTGAATATATTTTTCAATTTAGTGGAAAATTTTTCCGTTTCAAGTTTTGCAAATTCTTTCAGCAAAACTTCCTGCTTCTTGGAAAGATTGGTCGGTGTTTTGATCAATACCTGTATGATCTGATCGCCCCGCCGTCCGTTTCTGAGGGAGGGAATGCCTTCGTTGTGAAAATAAAACAACTTGCCCGGCTGGGTGCCTTTGGGGATATCGAGCTGTTTTTCGTCTTTCAAAGTGGGCACCTTTATTTTGTCGCCCAGGGCCGCCTGGATAAAACTGATGGGTATCTGGCAGATGATATTGGTGTTGTCCCGCTTAAAAAAATCATGCGCATCTACATGAATAAACACATACAGGTCTCCGGCCGGCCCGCCATTGATTCCGGATTCCCCTTCGCTGGTCAGACGCAGGCGGGACCCGGTATCGACCCCGGCCGGAATTTTGACCGAAACCGTTTTACTGACTCGAACCTGTCCGGAGCCGCGGCAGTTGGAACAGGGTTCTTTAATGGTTTGCCCGGCTCCCCGGCAGGACGGGCAGGTGGTTCGGACCGAAAAAAAACCCTGGCTGCGGGTTACCTGTCCCGCACCGCCGCAAGCCCGGCAAATTTCAGGCTGGGTGCCGGGTTTGCATCCATTGCCTTTGCACTGGGAGCAGGGCTCCATTTTATCCACGGTGATTTCGGTTTCGGCTCCAAATGCAGCCTTCATGAAGCTCAATTGAAGATCATATTTGAGATCCGCTCCCTTTTGCCCTCTGGGTCTCGATCGTCCCCCGCCGCCAAAACCAAAAAAATCTTCAAAAATATCACCAAAACTTGAGAAGATATCTTCAAATCCGCCAAACCCGGAAAAACCGGTACCTTCCAGCCCCTGGTGCCCGTACTGGTCATAGATATTGCGTTTTTGAGGGTCCCGCAGAACCTCATAGGCTTCGGCGGCCTCCTTGAATTTTTCCTCGGCTTCCCGGTTGCCCGGATTTTTGTCCGGGTGATACTTCATGGCATGTTTGCGATAGCTCTTTTTTATCCTGCCGTCATCCGCATCCCGATCTACGCCGAGAATTTCATAATAATCACGTTTGGTTGTCATTCAGTTGCCTTCGGGGATCAACAATGCCGCTACTCTTTACACGAATTTTCCATTGTTTTTCAGCAGCATTAAATTTGAGATGGTGAACGTTGTAATGGATTAACCGTTATGCTATTTTAAAAAACATAATTTTATGGTAAAATTTATTCCTAATAATGATGAAATAAAATAATTCACATATCATGGTTGTCAATGAAGAATATGGAACTGGGGTTTGTCCGGGATATGTTTGAGGCCATTGCTCCCCGCTATGATTTTTTAAACCGATTGCTGAGTTTGAGACAGGATATTGTCTGGCGCAGAAATATGGTTAAGGTTATGAAAATTCCAGTTGCCGGCCGGGTCCTTGATGCAGCTTGCGGTACCGGTGATGTGGCCATTGAAATTAACCGTCGGAAAGGCAGTGAGGCCTATGTAACCGGAATAGATTTTTCTCCGGAAATGCTGCGGCTTGGGAAATCTAAAATACAATCAGCGATAAAAGGCAACCGCGTGGAGTTGCTTGCGGCGGATGCTTTTGCTCTGCCTTTTAAACCCGATACATTTGATGCCGTGACCATCGCATTCGGCATCCGGAATATTGCCGATAAGCTATCTGTGCTGAAAATCTTTCATGATCGCCTCAAACACGGCGGCATGTTGCTGGTGCTGGAGCTGTCGACACCGGAAAAAGGTTTGATGCTGGATCTTTACATGTTTTATTTTAAAAAAATCCTGCCTCAGATCGGCTGGTTTATTTCAAAAAATTTAAAGGCCTATCAATACCTTCCCGCCTCCGTTTTGAATTTTCCAAGTGCTGTTGAATTTGCCGCCATAATGAGACGTGCAGGATTTTGTGATGTTCAATGGAAAAAAATGACACTGGGAATAGTCACCTTATATCGGGGGCTGAAGGGTGAAGGTGGAAGGTAGAAGGCCGGGAGCTGTAACGCAGTAGCTGAAAACTTTTTTTTACGTCATCGACGTTTAATTGTTTTAAAAAAATATGCATTGCATGGAGAAATTATGAATTTCAAGGAATTGGCTGAAAATTTATATTTAGACGAAGACGAATACCTGGAATTACTGGTTCTTTTTATAGAAACCGGATCAGCCGATCTAAAAAAATGCCTGGCAGCCATTGCGTCAGGAGATGCAGAGCAGGCCGCCAGGGCCATTCATTCGTTTAAAGGCGCTTCGGGGCAACTGGTCCTGACGGAATTGTATGAAGGTGCCATTGCAGCGGAAAAGGATATAAAAAACAGTCAGATGGAAGAGGGCGCGCAAAAAATAACGCCCATGTTGGAAAAAATGGGCACCCTTGATGCCCTTGTGAGGGCTAAAAACATATAAGACATATCGGCCTATCAATGGTACGAATAAACTGATTGAGCGGATCAACCAGGAGTTGGCCGAGTTTATGGCCCAAACAGGCTATCACTCTGCCACCACGCCACCCACGGCCAATTTTGATAAGATCAGCCTGATGAGTCGATGGTCTCACAAACATCTGGGGTATTTATCCGGTTTAGGTCGCTTCGGCATTAATGCACAGTTGATCACTCCCTCTGGATGTGCTGGGCGCTTGGGAAGCCTGGTCACTGAGGCCGACCTTGACGACCATCCCGTTTTCAGCGGTACGGAACTCTGCCTCTATAAACAGGGTATGGATTGTTTAAAATGCGTTGCCTCGTGTCCTGTCAATGCGGTAACTGTTGAGGGCATAGACCGAACAAGATGTTATAAAAGGATCAAAGCGGTTCAAAAGATGAAACATCTTTCGGATCTACCCGAGTATACGGAAACATGTGGTAAATGCCAGGCTTTTCTACCATGCAGTTTCGGCCCTCCAGTCTGAAGATTCTATTCCTATACGATCCATAATCTTGCCCAAAATGAAAATCAAAGCTTTGCCCTTGTGCTTTTTCATGACGGCCGGTTCGGTAGATCTTATTCCCATAAATTTTATAACGGCATTGCGTGCCTCAGTAACCGTAGCCTGTATGACCTTTTGTGCGGTTCTCTGTGTCCTCTGTATCTCCTTGGCAAACATGAATAGAAAAAACCTTCAAACGCTTCATGCCCATTGTGATCCATGCCGCTGGTTCTAAAGGTAATGACATTGAATTGCTTATTGACTCCAGACAAAAAAACAGCTTGACAAATAGTTAGATAATCAAATAGATAGATTTTCTAACTATTAGACAGGTTAATTTTTAGCCTGTCTAATCACCAGGGGAGTGTCCATGAGTAATCCTAAAATTGTTGAGCTGGCAAGGGATGTCTCCACATACGGAAAAATCCTGAACACATACTTTCACGACCTTTTGCATAAAATTTTGTTGGATATGGCTGCGTTTCACGATATCCATGAAATGTCCATGGCCCAGGGCCACATGATTTGGGCTGTACAGGACCGGGGCGCCATGACCATCAAGGAGCTGGCCGAAAACCTTGATGTCAGCCCTCCTTCGGCGTCGGTCATGGTGGACAGGCTGGTGGAAAAAGGCATGCTCACCCGCAGGCAAAGCCGGAAGGACAGGCGCAAAGTGGTTGTGGAACTATCCGATTATTCCAAGGATTTCATGGGCAAGGCCGACCAGGCCGTGCTGGCGGTTTTTACGGATCTTGTACAAAAACTCGGTGAAGATCATGCCCGCAACTGGGTGGAAATTCTCAAACGGCTTTCCGTGATCATTGAAGAAATAAAAGTGGGCGCAAACAGCGGAAAACAACCCCCGGCCGCACTGGAAGACTTAACTGAATTGAGCGATTAGGTTTTGGCTGTTAGCTATTACTTCAATGATTAGAGGATGTTTACTATTAGAAGCGTTCGCCTGCCGGGTGTTATTTCTCATGAACGGAATGCTATGGTTTTTCAAAGCTAAACGCTAATGGCAAACCGCTAATCGCTCATCTTAGGTAAAAAAACCAAAGTTATAGGTAAGGAAGTACCCCATGACTGAAAATACCCGGATCAACGGCTCCAAAATTCGTGTTTTAACACGTATGATCGCCTGCGTGGTCATCCTTGTAATCGGAGGATTCGGCATGTGGGCACTGGCCCGGATGAAGGAAAAGCCGCCGGAAGTTCCCATAAAGGAACAGGCCATTCAGGTCGAGATGATGCCGGCCGCTTTTGAGGACCATCCGGTGGTGATCACCGGGTTTGGCGAAGCCCGCGCCAGGGATATCGTCCGGATCGCTCCCCAGGTGGGAGGCGTTGTAGTGCAAATCCATCCCAACCTGGAAGTCGGCGGCATTATTGCTGCGGGTGAGGTGCTTTTTGTGATTGATAAAGTGGATTACGAGGCAGCATATGAAGCGGCCCGCGCTACTGCCGGACAGCTTGAACAAACTGTGGCCCGTCTGGAAAAACAGTTTGAAATCGACCGGATACGCCAAAAAACCCTGGAGCGCAGCCGGGAGCTTGCCCGCACCGAATATGACCGGGTGCGTAAGCTTTTAAAAAAATACAGCGTAGGCACCCAATCGCACGTGGACCAGGCTGAACAGGCATCCAATTCGGCCAAGGACAGGGCCGATCAGATGACCCTGGCCGTGGAGTTGTATCCCATCCGGATCCGGGAAGCCCGGAGTGGATTGGCCGCAGCCCGCGCCGGGTTGAAAAAAAATCGGGCCGACCTTGACCGCACAGTGGTCAGTGCCCCATTTGATGCACGGGTGATTTCCGTCAGCCTGGAAAAAGGCCAGCTTGCCCAGCCCGGGATGACGATCCTGACATTGGCCGATGACTCCGAGCTTGAAATCGTCATCCCCATTGACAGCCGCGACGCCCGCGACTGGCTGCAATTTGAAAACGACGCAGTTAAGCACAAGACCGCATGGTTTGCCCGCCCCGTGCCCGTGCCCTGCACCATCTTGTGGACCGAGGACAAGAAAAACCATGCATGGGAAGGTGTGCTGGACCGGGTGGTGGCATTTAACGAAAAAACCCGCACCGTGAGCGTGGCCGTGAGGATTTCCGGGGAAAAAGCGTTTTCCGCGGACCCGGAAAGCCTGCCCCTGGTTCAGGGCATGTTCTGCAGCGTGTCCATACCCGGCAAGACCATGAAAAATGTGATTCGCCTGCCCCGCCGGGCTGTAACCTTTGAAAATACCGTATATGTGGAAAAGGATGGGCGCCTGAAAACTCTCCAGGTCAAGGTGGCGCGGCTTCAGGGCGATGACGCCTTTATCAGCAGGGGAATTGCGCCGGGAACCAGGGTGATCGTTACCCGCCTGGTGGATCCGCTGGAAAACTCCCTGTTGGAGGAGATCAACACACCCCAAAAGCCAAACTCCGCAAATGAAAAAGGCAAAGGGGAGGACAAGGCATGAGAAGCATCTATACGGTCTTTGCCAAAAACACGGTCTTTGCCAATATCGCATTGCTGATCATCCTGTGTGCCGGGACGCTTGCCGCCTGCAGCATGATCAAGGAGACCTTCCCGGAATTTTCCCTGGATATGATCACCATCGGCGTGGCCTATCCCGGCGCAGATCCCGAGGAGGTCGAGGAAGGCATTTCCTTAAAAATCGAGGAAGCCATTGAAAGCATCGCCGGCGTCAAACAGTACACCACGGAATCCTCCGAAGGGTATGCAAGTATGGTCATAGAGGTCAAGGAAGACTATGACCTTTACGAGGTGCTGGATAAAGTCCGCAGCCAGGTGGACGGTATTGCAACCTTCCCGGCAGACGCGGAAAAACCCATTATTTCCGAACTTCTGCACCGCGAACTTGTGGTGCTCATGGCCATTTCCGGGGACATGTCCGAGCGCAGGCTCAAGGAATGGGGCGGGCGTTTCGAAGATGAGATCAAGGTGCTTCCCGGCATCTCGCAGGTGATGGTGTTCGGTACCCGGGATTATGAAATCAGTATCGAGGTTAGCGAAGAGCGCCTGCGCCAGTACGGCCTGACCTTTGACCAGGTGACCGATGCCGTGACCCGCAGCAATTTGAACCTTGCCGGCGGCACCATCCGAACCAGGGACGAGGAGATCCGCGTACGCACCATCGGCAGGAAATACACGGGCAGGGAACTGGCCGGCATTGTAGTGCTGGCAAGCCCTTCCGGGGAAATTATTACCCTGGACCGTATTGCCGTCATTCGGGACGGGTTTACCGAAGATCCCCTGGAAACCACGGTCAACGGCAGGCGCGCAGCTTTTGTGATGGTGTACAAAACCAGCGAGGAGGATTCCATTGCCATTACTGAGTCTGTTGAAACTCATGTGGCCCGGATGAGACCCCGGCTTCCCGAAGGCGCCCGGGTTGAAATTCTGTTCAAAAGCACGGACATCCTCCAGGCCCGCATTAATCTTTTGATCAAAAACGGTATCCTGGGCATGATCCTGGTTTTTATTCTGCTCTTTGTTTTTTTGAACGGGCGGCTTTCCTTCTGGGGAGGCATGGGGGTTCCCATTTCCGTGGCCGGAGCCCTGGCCATTGTGTGGGCCACCGGCGCTACGATCAACATGATCTCGCTTTTTGCCTTTATCATGGTGCTTGGGATTGTGGTAGATGACGCCATTGTGGTGGGGGAATCCATTTATGTGCACCGAAAAAACGGCGATCCGCCCCTGGCCGCGGCCGTCAACGGGGTCTCGGAGGTCGGCATGCCGGTTGTCGCGGCGGTCTTCACCAGCATTATCGCGTTTTTACCTCTGGCGTTTGTTTCGGGCATTATGGGAAAATTCATCAAGATTCTGCCCCTGGTGGTGATTTCATGCCTGGCCATCAGCCTGATTGAATGTTTGCTGCTTATGCCGGCACACCTTTCCCACCTGCCGGAAATTAAGGAAGGCAATGGCGCTAAAAATCGTTTTATGCGTGGTCTGAACCGTTTTCATTCCAGTATTTCCAAGGGACTTGAGCGTTTTGTGGAACGAATTTATGCGCCGTTTCTGAGAAAAGCCATGCGATGGCGTTATGTCAGCCTGTGCACGGCCATCAGTATGCTTTTACTGGCCATGGGCCTGATGCAAAGCGGCATCATAAAATTTGAGGTGTTTCACGAAATCGATGGGTTCATCATGGCAGCCAACATCGAGTTCCCTTCCGGTACTCCGCCGGAAGTGACACGGGATGCGGTGCAACAGGTGGATGAGGCCCTGATCCGCCTGGGAGAAAAGACGGAAACGATTACCGGGAAGCCCATGATTAAAAACCACCTGACCATGGTGGGGCTGACTGCCGGACAATGGCCCACCATCGGCCCCAATTTCGGCGGGGTCCAGGCCATCATGCTTGAATCGAAAAATCGCGGAATCCATTCTAAAAAACTTATGGTGGCATGGGAAGAGGAAATCGGCAACATTCCGGGCATTAAATCCATCACCTTTGAAGGCATGCAGGCCGGGCCACCGGGGAAACCCATAGAGATGTGGGTCCAGGGCTATGATATGGATGAAATCCTGCAAGTTGCCGATTCCCTGATAGACCGTCTGGAACGGTTTGACGGCGTGTATGAAATCACCTCGGACTTCAACCCGGGGCAGACCGAACTGCGGTTGAGCTTAAAGCCCGAAGCCCGGACCCTGGGCCTGACCGTGGCCGACCTTGCCCGGCAGGTGAATGCCGGCTATTTCGGCAGCGAAGCCGTGCGGTTGCAACGGGGCCGGGAGGATGTGCGCATCAAGGTGCGCTACACCAGAGAGGAAAGAAGCCACCTGTCCGATGTGGACAACATCCGCATCCGCACGCCTTACGGCCATGAGATACCCCTGCGCTCCGTAGCGGATCTCTCTTATGCGCCGGGGTATTCCAAAATTACCCGTACCGACGGCATGCGCCGGGTCATGGTGTCGGCCAATGTGGACAACACGCGGGCCAATACCGGCGAGATCATGGCCGAGCTGAACAAAAGCTATTTCCCAAAGCTTAAAAAAGCCCACCCTGCCCTGCGCATCGCGCTTCAGGGTGAGCAGAAAAAATCCCGCGAATCCTTCGGCAGCCTGGCCATCGGGTTTCCTTTGGCGATTCTGGGCATCTTTGTCATCATCGCCACCATGTTCCGGTCCTATGTTCAGCCCCTGGTCATCATGTTCACCGTGCCCTTCGGCATTATCGGCGGTGTACTCGGCCACCTTCTTTTAGGTTATGACCTTTCCATCATGAGCGTGTTCGGCATGGTGGCCCTTGCGGGGGTGGTGGTCAACGACGCCATTGTGCTGATCGAACGTATCAATGAAAACCTTGCCGAAGGCATGGGGTTTTTTGACGCCATCACCAGTGGCGGGGCCCGGCGCTTTAGGGCCATTTTTTTAACTACCGCAAGCACGGTGGGCGGTCTGACCCCGCTGATGCTGGAAACAGACCTCCAGGCCAAATTTATGATTCCCATGGCCATCTCTCTGGCAGCGGGCGTGGCCTTTGCCACGGTGCTGACCCTGGTGCTCATCCCGTGTCTGCTGGCAATTTTAAATGACATGCGCCGGGCGGTTTATTATTTAAAAAATGGTGTGTGGCCCCGTCGCCGGGACGTGGAACCCGCGCGGGACCGCCACGTGGATAAACTGAACCCTCATACCGGCCAACAACCGGCGGCAATGCCTTTGCCCAAAAGTTTTTAGGCGGTAGAGTATGCGCAATACAAATAAATTCGCAAACCCGCGGACAACATATGAGGAGCCCATGAAACGATTGACCGCAGTACTTATGGCGCTGGCACTGGTATTTGCCACAGCCGGCCCGGCCCTGTGCATTGAAATGGATGCAGATATCCCGGATCTCGCCGACATCCGTGTGCTGGATCTGGACACGGCAAAAAAAATCACTCTGGCCCGGAACCCCACACTCAAAGCCGCCGCTCATCGGGTGGAGCAAGCCGCCTGGCGCGTGAAACAGGCGGCCTCGGCCTATTTGCCCCGCCTGGACGCCAACACCCAGGCATCCCGTGTGGAACTTTCAGATAACGCTTACACTGCAGCCCTGCAGCAGGCCCGGTTTTTCAATCCGGCCGCCACGATGGAAGACCCGGAAGAATACTACAGTGCGGGCATCACCGCCACATGGCGTATGTTTGACGGATTTTCCCGCCGCTTCAACTACGCGGCCGGCAAATACGCCCTGAGCGCCAGCAAGCACTCCCGGGCCGATGCCCGCAGGCTGATCTTCTCCTCCGTGGCCCGGGCCTACCACGGGGCCATGCTCGCCCGCGAAAACATGGCCATTGCCGAAGCCGACGAAATTTTCTTTGCCCGGCAAGTCCAGGAAGCCGGAATCCGCAGGCAAATCGGCACAGGATCACTCTCCGACGTGCTCAACTTCCAGGTGAGCCGGAACGCGGCCAGATCCAACGTCATCAGTGCAAAGCAAAGCTTTGAAGTGGCCATGTTCGGGCTGGCCGCGCTTCTGGGTTCCCAGGATTCGGATTTTGCAAAAAGGGTCGAACTCGCCCGTATGAATGCAGAATCCGTAAAAGAGATCACCGAACCCGAAGCCCCGGATTTTATGCAAAGCGCTAAAGCCGGCCGACCGGACATCCTCCAGGCCGAAGCGACAAAAAAAGCCGCCAAGGCCCGGCTCAAATCCGTACGCGGGGAATACTGCCCCACCATTGACCTTTCCGCAGGCTACACGGGCGACCGCACAGGTGACGCCGGCTTTGAAGGAGACGATTTCGGTACAACGATAGCCGCCACGGTCAATTGGAATATTTTTGCAGGCGGTCTCACCCGGGCCAAAGTGGCCGAAGCAAGAGCCGCCCACAACGAAGCCAAAAGCAATCTTGGCTACGTCCGTACCCAGGCCGTCAGCGAAGTGCTCGAAGCCATCGCCAAAGTAAGAGCCGCCCAGGCCGAACTTCTCCTCCAACGCGAAAACGCCGACCTCGTAGGTCGGAACCGGGATCTCGTGGAAAAGGAATACAGGGCCGGGCAGGCAAGCCTGGTCACCCTGAAGCAAGCCCAGCGCGACCTTGTCGCCGCCCAAAGCCGCCTTGCCTCCGCCCGCGTAAACCTGCGTCAGGCATGGCAGGAGCTTTATACCAGCGCCGGCGCAGAGACATAGGAGATTATTTCATTTTTACCCGGCACGACCGGATCGTAGCGTCCATCGCGCATTATCAAAAACACAAAGCCGCCGGGAAGTCACGCCTCTTCAAAGCGGCGGACACCGCACGCACTTGAGAACCTGAATGATTGGAAGCGTGCTGTTTATTTTTATTGAGGGGGGAAAATGAAACTTGAAGAAATTCGTCTAAAGATAGATAAGGCTGATCGAGAACTGCTGGTTTTGCTCCAGGAGAGAATGGAACTGGCTTTGCGGTCCAAAAAATTCAAGGAAACCATCAGCGATCCGGAGCGGGAAGAATATATGCTCGCACGTGTCGATGGCCTAAATCTGGACCTGATGGAGCGGTCTTTTACCAGACAGCTTCTTAAAACGATCATCGAGGAAAGCAAACGACTGCAGGAGGAAGACCGCCCCCTGGTGGCCTTTCAGGGCGAGCACGGTGCCTATGGAGAAGTGGCTTCCCGGCATCTGATACCAAAGGGTGCCTATATTCCCTGTATGGAGTTTAACGATGTGTTCCGCGGCGTGGAAGAGGGCTACTTCGATATGGGCGTAGTGCCGGTGGAAAACTCTTTAGAAGGTGCCGTAACGCAGGTCAACGATCTACTCACCACCACGGAATTGAATGTCATCGGTGAAGCCAAGGTGGCCGTGAACCACTGTCTGCTGGCGAGAGAGGCGTCCGATTATAGCAAGATTCGAACGGTCTACTCCCATCCCCAGGCCCTGGCCCAGTGCCGGGGATTTCTCATGCGCAACAAGCTGGAACCCCATCCCTATTATGACACGGCCGGGGCGGCCAAGATGCTGGCGCGGGAGAATCCGAGAGCCGGGGCCGCGATTGCCAGTGCCCTGTGCGCCGAACTCTACAATCTGGAGATCATAAAAGCCGGTATCGAAGACGGTCCTGCCAACACCACCCGTTTTCTGCTGCTGTCCCGAGAGCCGTATGATCAGGGCGGTGACAAGACATCCATCGTCTTTGCCACGGCCCACGAAGCCGGCCGCCTGTATGAGGTGCTGCGGCTGTTCGCCGAGGCAAACGTCAACCTGACTCGAATCGCCTCGATGCCGCTACGCACGGACCCGGGCAACTACTGCTTTTTTCTGGACTGCGAGGGCTCTGTCCGGGACGAGAAAGTGGCCGTGGTGCTGCGGCAGATGGCCGATTTGACCATTTCGATGAAAAATCTGGGCTCCTATCCTGCGGATACTCTGGCGTGAGTGGTGACGGTTTCCCGCTTGTCATTCCACAATAACATGGGACATTATCGCCGGCAGGTGAAGCAATGGTATATCTTTGACATATGACCAAAAATCTGCATAAACTTAAATTGATACTAAAACCCATATTGCTCCACACTCTTAACAAGGGGCGGGCAGACCCAATGAATAAGAAAATTTCATTTATTATGAATTCTGAAAGGTGGGTTTAGTTGTTTTTTTGACAAACTTTTTTCAAGGCCGCAGATAGAGATATTTGATCAATCTCTGCGGTTATGTCAAATTTGGGCTATTGGCAGAAATCAAAGGTTTTGACAATCTCGATTTTTATGGGATAGTCTCAATGTATCACCACTCGAATTTTATTGACATTTCATGGTTTCCCTTAAACTTTAACCTATCAACAGGTATAAATTC
>Ga0075121_1000589_pt1 | contig 24917 bp, 35 predicted proteins | sample AntAceMetag02UKG_FD_69793 | JGI IMG/M metagenome (GOLD analysis project Ga0075121, IMG submission 69793) | Saline lake microbial communities from Ace Lake, Antarctica - Antarctic Ace Lake Metagenome 02UKG | ecosystem: Environmental > Aquatic > Non-marine Saline and Alkaline > Saline | place... | reverse complement strand
TCCTGGTAGATGGTTAGATTATTCACAAGAGTGATCACCTTAAGTAGGTCTATATATTTCTGATTGCCGGACCGGTACGGTATCGCAGCGCTCCACCATTCCTGACGAAATCGTACCAAGCGATTGTCCTCAACGTAATAAAAATAATCAGGAGGCAATAAGAACAGCTGCCCCGATCCTATCGATGCAAGCCATTCGATACGCCAGTCATCAATCTGCTGTAAAAATCTATCATAACCGCCAACCCCTAAGTCCTCAACGAGTGTATATGTCGTCTCAAGCTCATCGCTCCAGCCGGTTATCGGTGAATATTTCTTCCATTTGATGCTGCAATAGTATGTCTCCCCTGCTGCGGATGTTACCCAAAATCCAAATACCTGGTAAAATACAACTGACTCTTCGGGCACCGACGCTGTTCGTAAAACATTAGTGAACTGCCAGTAATCAACCCAGTTGCTGTATTGAGGAACAGTGAAGGTGACAAGATCGGGATCAAGATTCGGATCTGAATATACTGTGTAGTCGCTCACCCACTCCATGAAGATGTCATCATTAAGTGAGTACTGGAGATTGAGCCCGGTCGTGTCCACAATAATATCGATCAAGGACTGTACTATTGATTTGGAGAAATAGTATCCGTATGAGTTCTCCCCGGGTACATTATATATAAGCGCCTCAGAATATGACTGGAACAGATCGAGAAAGTCCGTGCATGTGATGGAGATTTCTTCTGTGTCATCCGGCACCTCATTAAGCTGTACAAGCCCCAGGAAGATCAACCGGTCGTCCTCAAGTATTTTTACTATGATCTTCGAATACCTGTTGACCACCACGTCCTTTGTGCAGGTCTCAGGATCATATTGACTCTCCTCTATTATGTTGCCGTCCTCATCCTTATATAATACCACATTTATGATCTCATCGGCGGGAGGATAGACAAAGTGATCGAGCAAAAATTGTGTTCTAAAAAATTTGATCCGCGCCTCTCGCGGCTCTCTCAAAAAGAAATCCTCTGACATGAAGCGCTCGGGATCGTGATCCAGCTCTGTGTGTTCAAGACCGGTCGGTGTGATATCGGTCTCTTCATCGAACCCAAAACTTAGGTTCCAGCCCTGTATGAATTTTACTTCAAACATGATCTCTCCACGTAATACCACTCTTTCTCTGCGAAGCGCATTCTTGCGCACTCTGTGTTCTTTTTATCTTTGCGTAGCGCATTATTGCGCACTCTGCGTGAAATCCTCATCAGAATCTCCTCCGTGCCTTGCGCATTGAGTTCGTATTATCATCGATGTTTTTCAGGTGTGAGAGAAATTTTAAATTATCCCTCAATAACCTGTTTTGCTCTATAAGAAGCTTTGTGCTATATCCACCTCGCTCCACGCTCATCGCTCCACGCTCTTCTATTCCAATTTCTCCGTCTGCATATCCTTGTATAACTCCACCTTTCTTGATGTAAGAAAGCGGCCCTTTATTTTTCCTGGTGCCTTCTGCATCTGTAATTGTCTCACCGCGACTGAGTAAGGCGAGTATGCTATCGGACATATCTGTGCCGGGACCCTTGATCTCAATAATACCATCACTACCGTAACGCTGTAGCACTCCCAATATATCTCCGATAGGTTCACTAAAAATGTCAACCTCTCCCTCATTGTATTTCTGGGCTTTGATCGTGGCGATTTGAAACGCACCCTGTGCTGCAACAAGCATAGACAGAATTAAACCGGGAATACCTCCTGGATCTGCAAAAGCTCTTATTACACCGAGGGCAGTATTACTGATTGCCTGTCCTATCTGAACCGGCTTCTGTGCTTCAGCAAGCTCCTTTTTCTTCTCTGCATATTCCTCATCAAGCTTTTCGAGTTTCTTTTTCTTATCTTCCTCAGATTTTGCGGAGTCCTCGATCGCTTTTTTTCTGTCGTTGTATTCATTCTCAATATTTGTGGATTGCAGATCATAATATGCGCTCCATGCTCCTGAGATATTGTTCACAGTTCCTGACACAGCAGATCCCCACTTCCTCACATCGTCGAGGGCAAGGTCGAGATCGCTTTTTATTTTTTCCGGATCTATAACATCTATTTTATCAAGATCGAGTTCTTCTATTGCCTGGTTGACTTCCTGGGCGACAAGCTCAAGCTCTTCCTCTGAAAATGGTTCGAACTCCATCCCGATCGGGACATCCGGCACAGACGGAAGATTTGCAATTTCTTCCTCTGCAGCACCCTGTTTTTCAGTAAGGGCAATAAGTTGTTGCTTCTTTAGTTCTATCTCACTCATCAAGCCAAGCTGATCACCTAAACCAGAAATGTTCTTTCTCTCTGTATTTATTTTACTTAATAGAATAAGCTCTTTTTGATGTGCCTCATTTAGTGCCTCGTTAATAGCAACAACGTCTGATGCTGCACCGCCAAGACCTTTCATTACTATCTTTCCGTAGCTCATATCTTCAAGATTTTTCAGATTTTCTTTACCATATTTTGCGTAAATTTCTGCAAGTTCAGTATTAAAACTAATTAGATTCTGTTGAGATTCTTCTATCTTTCCAGTTAGTGTCTGTTCGTCTACCAAATATCCTTTTTTCTTTTGATGGTGTTGAAGCTCCATAAGGTCGAGTTCAAGTTGTAGTTTTTTGAGCTTATTGATCGTCTCAACATTCGCTCCAAGTCTCTCAAGTTCATCGATGGTCCTCTCAAGAGGTGTCTTGGTGAGTGCATCAAAGAATCCGCCTGCAAGCGATATTGCTCCTTCGAAAATCGGCAGCAAGGGTGTGAGCCCCAGCTTCATCAGGTCGCCGATCTTCTCCTGGAGATCTCCAAATACATTGCCGAGCTGCTCCATTTCACCGGAGGTATTCTCAGCCATCTCCTCAGCTATAGCAAAACCATCGATGCCTTTTTCAAGCACCTGCTGGAACTGCTCCTCTTTGGATTTTGTCATATCAATAACAATACCGTAACGTGTGAGCATTTGAGTTTGACCAGCTGCTGCGCGTCCTATCATCTGGAAGGCAGTTTGCAGATCTATCTTGTAGGTGGAAGCAAGCCCGATGGCTGCTTTCTGAACACGCGGAAGATCCTCGGCTGCAAACTTGCCAATGTTCTGCGCCAATGCAGTTCCCATGAGTATAGCTTCGTCTCCGTATCGTGTGATCTCCTGAAGTCCGGACGCATAATTTTTCAGCTTGGAAAGATTATTGTCTACTTCCAGTCCGGTATTTCTCAGCGCAGCTTTGAGAGAATATTCAGCATCCTCCTGGACGTTGGCTTTTTCTGTAAGCCCTCCGAACATTCCCATGACCTGCTGACCTGCCTGCATAAGTCCGGTGTAAATAAGAGACAGATTTCCGAGTGTATCGAGTGCATCGCCCTCAGCATTTATAGTGAGAGTTTTTTCATCAGGGATTGCATCGACAGCAGCTTCTACATCTTCAGCTTCATCTATTGCCTCGGAGCCGTCGCCCGTAATAGTCGCTTCACCTTCTATGCCGGTGATCTCAGCTTCAACTTCGTCAGCGATTTGGTCGAGTTGAGACAGATCAGCTTCAACGGTTACGCCGGACAGTAAGTCCTGGAACTGGGAAGAGAAATTCTCTCCGAGTCGCAGCGCACCCTTGAGCCCTTCCTTGAAGGGTGTCAGGTCGAGTTGAAGTTCTATCTGCAAATTAGCCATTGAGTCGTCCTATATGGTACAGTGCTTCATCGATGTTCATTGTACCTGCATCACGGAATCCCATGCGTGTGAGCGTATGCTTCAGTCCCCAGAAGGGATTGGTTTGGATGGTTTTGGTTTCTCGCTCGTCTGCTTCTCTGGGGTCGTCTGGGTTTTCTGTCTCGGACGAATCACCAACATAGCGAATAGCCCTGCTGATTCTTCGCCCATTTTTCCGAAAAAATCAGAAAGTATCTGTGCGACTATGCCGAAGTCTACCTTCCCGAAATCATCGTCCATGCCCGTGATGATCTTGCAGAGATCAACGAGTTTCTTTTTGCCTATGAAGTAGCCGATAATATCTGACATATCGGCAGTGATCTTCCTGCCAACCAGGAGACCTTCAGCGCCGCACTCTTCGAATAATATCCAGACCTCAGCGAGTGTATCGAGGTCTATTTTGATTGAATAATTTTTCAATGTATTAGTCCTTCCCTGTTTCTTTTTCTTTGTGTCGAAGCCCGAAATAGAAAGCAACGACCGTGCCTATAAGAGCGTAATCCCATGCCGTCAGTTCAACGACCGGCAGCTTGAAAAGCGGTCCGATCACACGGCAATACAGCACAATAAAAATGAGCAAAAACCCGGTCACCGGTCTGAATATATCTCGCAGGAATCCTGCAAGCGGCGATTTCGAAACCTTCGTTTCTTCGATATACATTTGGCGTGCGGATTCGAGGTCTTGAAAAACTAGTTTTTTCTCCTCCAATGCGAGTTTTAATACGCTCATTTGTAGATCATTCTTGATCTTATTCGCTTCGTTTTTATCAGGAAAGATCAGGTCGACTCCCTTCCCGACGAGTTCGAGTACATCTTGTATAATTGGTAATCCCATTATATTGCTCCTCTCAGCGCTGCGAAAATAATACCGAGCGCCATGCCCCCGATACCCGTCCACAACCACCAGATAGATTTCTTGTTTGTTTTTATGTTTTCCTTATTGGTCTCGGTATCATTGACGACTACATCGAGCTTATCTTCCATATGATCGATCTTATCGTAGATCATTTTGTTTGTGATTCTTACAAAGGTTTTGTTGCCGTTTTCGTCAGACATTAAGGGCGCTCCTAATTGGATAAAAGCCCTCTCAGCAACACACCGAAAGGGCTTGCATATCATTGTTATGGGTTTAAGCTGGGGGTGTCAGTACATCGTGCCAGATGTGATCTCTGAATGCAGCGAGGTCGTTTGCGGCAACTTCTGCTTTCCCACGAATTAAGATCGTGGAAGTTTTTCCGTCTGTATCGAGTTCTTCAATTTCAGGATAGAAATCCAAAACAACAGTGCTCTTGACTGTTTTTTCATCTTCACAAAGCGCATCGATCTTGACTCCGATCAGTGACTCAATATAGTCCTGGTTTGCCATGGTGACATCCAAGAGTTTGATTTCGAACAGTCCGTCATACAGGGTGGTCTTCATTCGTCCACCGTGTACTCTGGCTGATTCTTTCGGTGTGAGTTTTATGAGTGAGGAATTATCTTCGTTCTCTCCAATGGCAACGGGATCAGTCTCTCCATCGAAAGTTGCCTTCAATGTGTCATAATCTGCTTCTGCGACAGGTGCAACATACGCAACCGCTACACGTAGATAAACGCCAAATCTTTTGACGACGTGCCCGGCAGTTCCAGCTACAGGATATTCAGGCATAGTATCTCCTAATTATTATCTGTTTTATCCGGCGACTTCTTTTTGGAAGAAGGGCGGCTCCCCTTGCGAGAAGCCGCTTTCTCCTGAGAGGGTATGTCAATGTCGTCGGTATGGGGTTTATGTTTGATTGCAGCAACTTCAGCAAGTCCGCACATATCTATAAGATAATGCTTTTCCGGCTGAGTTACGCTTACTATAGATCCACGAGGATGCCCTCGAAAATTAACGTCTATCAGTCTTATTCGTACCATGATCAATACAGTGTCAGATAGACAGTAATGTCGAAATAATCGGTCGTCACATCAGAGACATCATAGAAGATATATAGGTATTGATTCAGCGGATACGTTGCTGTGCCGATCTGTACTTGCTGTACTGTAAGGACATCATCAACGAGCGCCTGGCTAATTGTCTGTAAGTTGGATGCAAGCTGTGTAATTGTTAGCGTACTGTCCTCTATCGCCGATGTGGCTGCATATACACGACCAAGTTTGGTTGTGTCACCGGTATCGTCAGGGCATTGGATATGTGCTTCGATGACTGCGTGCATGATGGCAGGATTGCTCAGGTCGTAGATCGCATAGAGCGTTGTACTTACATTGTCAAGAGAGTCAAGCTCCATAACAGTTGTGATATGTTTGAACATCTCACCGCCAAGCAGTTCATCGTTGTAATCCGTATTTCGGATCGTCGGTACGGTTGCCTCCTGCGCGAAAAGAGATACGCAGAAAAGCAATATGATTGAGAAGATAAGTAATTTTTTCATGTCGCCCCCTTAGTTATCGCGCTTGGATACAGCGTAGGTATTGTCCTGGATAGACGAACCATACACACTATAGATATTAATATAATCGGATGCAGCTCCGGCGTGAGGTTCGGTTTTGACTCCGAATTCCTTCTGTCGCCCGAAGCCGGTTGAAAGCTTAGAATAGAACAGGTTGACTTTCTTATTCTTTGTTCCTGTCAGGATACCGTTCGAGTCCACGAGAGGCATGTCTGCGAAGAGTAGTATGTCGAAGCCGAGCAATCGTCCAATGACGCCATCTTTAAGGGCAGCAGTGTCCGGGATTTTATCTCGGGATATAAATCCGTCAATCGAGTAGAGGTCGGATTCGTGATCAGAATTGATCGCAGCAGTTCGTCCTTTCAGCGGCGCTTTTACCGCGTTGAGTTTTTTGCGGGCATCGAGGAAGTCTGTTTTCGAAAGCTTATTGTCGACAGTATCCGCAAGCTTGAGGCGGTTCGCTGCAAGAAGACCTAATATCATCACATTGATGATACGCAGATCATATGCATCGAGCAGCCCATCCTTTGCGTTGCTTGTATACAGAGAGAGGAGTTCCAGGTTGGATTGAGAGTTTTCAATATCTGACAATATCTGCGGTACACCATATTCCTGATCGAAGTTGATGTCGAATACGGTTTTTGCAGGATTTGTAAAGCTTTCGTCTGTGATAGGCATTTCTACAGCAGATACGCTTGCAAGTTTTGGTCCGTGATACTTATCGGCTTTTGCGCCGTTTGTGAGCGGTGTGTAATCCGTGATAGTATTGACAATTCGCTGTGTTACAGACAGCTCTTTTTTCATCTGTTCAAGGGTTTTTGCACCCCATAGTTCTGGATAGAATGCCATCAGTTGCCTCCATTCTCAATGTACTGATTGTGGAGCTTTTCCACAAGCTCCGGATTTTCTGCCCTGTACTTTGCATACAGCTTGGGATCATCGAGCAACTGCTGGTAGGTAACTCCTGCACCTTCCTCTCCGTCATTGATCTCATCTTTCTTACTGAGATCGACGGCTTTTCCGGTTGCAATGAATTTGTCGAGCTGCTCGTCTGTAAGATCGAGAGCAAAATCCTTTTGGGCAGGATACATCTTGCCGTCCTTGATAGCGTTCTCCACCTTAATTTTACGCTGTTCGTCCTTGAGTTTTTGATTCTCGGTCTCCAGCGTTGCCGCTTTATTCTGAAGTTCCGTCACCTCAGTGATAGCGGCAGGTTCGTCTGCTGCATTATTAAGCAGCTTCAGAAGTTTTTCCATGTCTTTTCCTTCCTCCGCTTTCGTTTGAAAATGCGGAAATGTTTTATTTTCGAATGTAAAATTTTTCGGTATGTTTTTGAAGCCCTTCCATAGTGCCGATTCAGGGTCTACACATGCGGCAGCTTTCAACTCATTCGTGATCTCATCGATGAATCCGTAGTCCTTCGCTTCGTCAGCACCCATCCACTTTTCTCCATCCATCAGGGCATGAATTTCCTCAATCTTTTTTCCTGTTTTCTGTGCGTATATATCAGCAATTTGCGAGTCTTCAAACTCAAGGATTTTAACTGTTTTTTCGTGGTCCTTAGAATCTCCCATCGTTATACCTGAAGTGTTATGGATCATGTATGTTGCGTTGCGTGCCATATAGACAACTTCACCTGCGAGCGCAACGAATGAAGCCGTAGAAGCCGCAAGCCCTTCAATGTATGTATTGATGACTTTTCCTTTTGTGCGTTCCCTCAAGATCGCATTATAGATCGCCATGCCCTCAAAAACGCCTCCACCCTCAGAGTTGATATAGATCGCAATTACTTCAGCAGTAATTTCTTTTAAGTCTTTTATAAAATCGATTGCGGTGACGTCATCATACCTTCCGATTATTCCGTAGATATATATCTCAGCGACATCGCCTGTCTTGTTTCGAATCTCGTACCAAGGTTGCTTTTTCATATGACCGCTTATAATTGTACCTGCGTACGAAACAAATAAAATGGTGAAATTTTCACCCTTTTAATTGCAATTTTGACAGTATTTTGTCATATAGTCCTAAAAATTTTAAGGTGTTATATGGCAGATTTTATAACAACGTTATTGACTGGAGTGGAGACAATACTCGGGGAGAGTGAGATCACTCTCAACCAGATCGAACCATACGAAGGGCAGCTTGAGGATCTCGATAATTTTGTGATCGTCCCTCCCGCACTCTTCACAGAAGTAGAGCTGGGCAGTAATAAAAACGAGAACTATCTCAATATCGACTCCCGCCTACATTTCTATCTTGTCACATCCCATATGAAAGGAACGGCAGCATCCTCCATGTATGCACTCCTGATCAAGATTATAGCAGAGTTCCACAACGTCGATGTAGGCGCAGAACGGCTTTTCTTCGACGGCTTTGAACGGCTTGCGATCATACCCGGTTTCTGTGCATACAGGGCAACATTCCGATTTGAACACCTGGAATAAAAAAGTGAGGTAAAATGAGCATAATGTATACAACGTACGCGACTGTAGCAAAAGACCTTGGTCAAAACTCTACACTGATACTTACCGGACTCCTGCAAGCTGATGTCGAAGCGATCATACTCAGAGAATCAAAGTTTATCGATGACCTGATCCAGCGCATTGAGACCGTGCCTTTTAAAGAGGGTTCGGTCCCTGATGTTATTGCTGAGATCTGCATCATCTTTACGAAGCACAAACTCTGGACTCATAAAGCAGCAAGGGATATTCCCGACTATGTACAGAAGGAATATGACAACGCAATGAAGCTTATTAAATCCATCCAGAAAGGGGAGATTTCTCTCGGTACGATCACAGACTATACGGACGATGAGGAAGATCTTGCCGAAGGTGGGATCACGGAAAAGATGAGATGGATTTCACAACCACGATATTTCGAGCCGGTCAATGTCGATCCCGACACCTAATCGCGATCTGCTCAATCTCGTAGGCGTCACGATACGCGACAGGATCAAGAAGCGCATACGGGATGGTAAGATCAAGCCGGCAAGTAAGAATGCCAGTAAGCGTACCCTGGTTGGAAAAACCAAACAATTGATCAATTCAATTAACTTTCAGTTGAACCAGGACAGGATCAGTATCGGATCGAATCTTGCCTATGCCCATATCCAACATGAAGGCGGGACCATCGTACCTCGTAAGGCAAAGTTCCTCACAATACCCCTTACGGATGCTGCGCGTGTACACTCTGCAAGGGACTTTGAAAATACCTTTATCCGCAACGGGATCATCTTCATGGTAAGGGAAGGCGATACCCCGCTGGCACTATACAAACTTCAAAAATCTGTCACGATCCCACCCCGACCATTCCTTTTTATCGACCGCACAGATCAGGACATAATCAAGGACAGGATCGCCGAGTGGTGGAGAAAACAAAAGTAGGAAATATGCAATATTCACAAGAAATAATCAACGCTATCAAAGAGGTTTATGTTTCATCTCCATACCCCACGATCTCAAAGATCGCAAAACTTAAAAAGATGCAGCCCAAAACCATATATCGCTGGCGTGACGCAGAGAGCTGGGACCGCATCCTCGCAGAAAAAGCCAAGACAATGTACATCGAACAACGGATGTCAACCAAGGACATTATGCGCATAATGCACAGGCAGCAAAAGGTCGTTGATGCATGGAGAAAATCCGGTAAATGGGATATTGACAAGTTTATTGTTGGAGGTATCGGGCTCTCACGTGAGATGGTTAAACAGTTTAATGAAACGGTTGAGGAAGCTCTCAAAGATAATACTTTCACGACACCAGGAGTCGCAGACAAGCTCACAAAACTACTCATGATCATTAAGAAGGTTAGCCCGCAGCGAGTTCAACTATCAAATATTTTTGAGTTCCTTAAGGACCTCACAGACTTCGTCAGTACGCTTGGCGACAAACAATTCTCAAAACTTTTTCAGAAATACCTCATCGAAATGAGTGATTATTTGAGGAATAAATATGCCGGTGAATAAGCTCACGCCCAAACAATACGATCAGAAGATACTCGAACTGATCCAGATGATCCGGGACAATACCGCCCCGTTCCCAAATGATACAAAAGAATCTAAAAAATTCCGGATGCAAGAAGCTCTTGTTGACCTGTTCTGTTTTGCGAAAACCTACTTCCCACATTACATCACAAAGCCGTTCGGTGAGTTTCATAAAGAGATGGATGCTGCAACGAATAAGCAGCAGATCATCGTTGCGATTGCAGGTCCCAGAAAGCACGGTAAGTCTGTGCTGCTTGCGATCATCAAACCGATCTGGAAGGTGCTCCGAGAAGATGTTCATTTTCCTATTTTTGTATCGGAATCCCGCGATCAGTCAGAGGAAAGAACCCTTGCGATCAAGCTGGAGTTTTTGTACAACAAACGGCTGATCAAGGATTTCGGTGAGCAGGTTCGTTTCGGGCAGGGAAAGGATTTCGATTTCGTCACAAAGATCGGTGCTCGCTTCCTTGCGCTTGGCTATAAAATGCCGATCAGATCAAAACTGCATGGAGCATATAGACCGGACTGGATCGTGATAGATGACTTTGAATCTCATATGGCACAGAATCCACGGATCGCCAGGCAGAAGCTCGAATATGTGAGACAGGAAGCTTACGGAGCGCTCGGCGACAAGGAAGGTATTGTGGTATGGATCGGCAACCGAACTCATAAAGATAGCGCATTATCATATTTTGCTGCGCTGGTAGAAGAAGAGCATGTCGCAGAACTTGTTTATCTCGAATACAAGGCGATACTGGACGATGGAACGCCGCTGTGGTCAGAAGGGTTCACTCTGAATGATCTATATCAAATGAAACGTGCGATGGGACGTGTGGGCTTTGAACGTCATATGATGATGAACCCAATTGTCGAAGGTATCATATTCAAGTCCGGCTGGTTCAAATATTATTACCCTTCGAGTCAAAAGAAATTCGATAGAATTGTAACGTACTGCGATCCCGCTATCGGGACTTCACACTCCTCAGACTACCGGGCAATTATCACGCTCGCTTTCAAGGATAAAAGATATTACCTGCTCGACTGCTACCTCCGTAAGTCCTCGCTCTCATCCATGCTGCATAAACTCTATGAACTCGACAATCAATATGAAACCCGCATATATATGGAATCGAATTTCTGGCAAAGACTCCTCTGGGATTACGTGCAGGATATGTCCGAAGAGTATGGCTACCTGCTGCCTGTGAGTGGAGTGGAAAACACAATCAAAAAGTCTGAACGTATCGAAGCGATCACTCCATTGTATGAATGGGGCTGGATACTGCACTATGATCCGAAAGATGAGGACCTGATCTATCTCGAAGAGCAGCTTACCAACTACCCTGACCATCCGCATGATGATGGACCCGATGCGCTTGCAGGTGCGATCTCTGTGATGAAACGATTTTCCGGACCAATGGAAGCCCGGTTCGTCCCGAAGAAATCCAATGATTTTAAAATCTTATTTTAAGGAGATACATGAACATATTTAATCTTAAGAAAAAAGAAAAGAAACAACCGGTCAATGACACGGTGGTTAAGATACCTGAGAAGGATACCTTCTTCCGGGAAATGAGCATCACGCCGAGTACAATTCGCGGTGCAATAACAGAGCTGGACTCCTACGGAAAACTCCAATCTATCAACTCATTATACAACCGGCTCATGACAGAGGATACAAATCTCGATGCCGATATAGATACCCGAACAGAGGCGCTCAAAGCGCTCGCACCGGTGATCACTACGGAACTTTCTGATGCACAGTCGGAATATTTTGAAGATGTAAAAGACTCTCTCTATCCAGATCTGGTTGAAGCATTGATCGAAGCAAAACTCAAGATGTTCGTGTTCAGGCAAGTAGAGTATGAGCTGATCGATTCCCTATGGTTCCCGAAGCAGCTCCTCGATTATAAGCAGTTAGATCTCCGTATCGTGGACAGACATCTACAGGTTTTTGCCGATGACAAGAAGATGGGCTTTGATGAACTGAAGGTCATTAAGATCCTACGCAAGAAAGCAATCCTCAGATCACTCCTCAAGTTCTACACATTCAAGGCATTTGCGCTCACCAACTGGGCGGATTTCACAGAGATATTCGGCAAGCCGATGCGTAAGGGAACCTACAAGTCCGGCGCTACCAAAGCAGAGAAAGATCAGCTCTGGAACATGCTGAAAAATGCAGGCACTTCCCTTGCAATGATGGTGTCCGAGAACGTCACGGTCGAGTTCGTGGACTTCGTCAATAAGACCGCTTCCGGCAACCTGTATAAGTCTTTATGTGATTTCTGCGAGACCAAATCGACTAAAAGGATTCTTGGACAAACCGCTGTCACTGAGCAGGAAAAATACGGATCAGAAGCAAAGGCGAAAATTGCCAACCTGGTACGCGGCGACATTCTTGCAGGTGACGCCCGTGACCTCGAAGTATTTATATCGAACTTCTTTACCCGTCTCAATCATATCAATTTTAATGACGATAAAATAAAGGTGCAGATCGAGACCAATTTTATGGATCATAAATCAGAATTGGACATGGACATCAAGCTCGTACAGCAGATAGGACTCCCGCTCGATCTCGATTATTTTTATGATAAATATAACAGACCTCGCCCAGAAGGAGAGATAGTTCAACCGCCCTCAAGAGGAGGCATAGATCCCGCAAATTTTAATCGTTCTGTCATGCTGAGCCAGTCGAAGTATGGCACACTTCGAGTATCTCAGGGTGACAGATTTTTCGGAATTGACAGAGGTTTGTCCAATGTCGCTGCCGTAGAAATAGAGAAACAACTCGGGCTCGTATCGAGCGCAACACAGGGCTATAAAGACTATCTTAAAAAGCTCAAATCCTTCGATGACTACAACGAACTTTCATACCCTCTGAATATACATCTCGCTTTCGGGGAAGGACTCGCTGCCCTCATACATACCTCCTATATGCTGGGAAGAAATTCTACAACTAATTTAAACCGGCACATCCATCCCCGGAACGAGGTTTTTGAAATAGACTGGACATCGCCAAATCTCGAAGCTGTCCATGCGTTCAGGGCTGAGGCGTTCCTTGTCGCCGGCGTTCATGCAGAGGACACACTCTCTATGCTCAAGGACGAAGCTGCGAACGCTCTGCTGCAAGGTAAAACCTTTGCAGACTGGAAGAAAGATGTGCAGGTCAAGGGCTTTGAACCGGACAATCCATACTATGTACGGACCAACTTCTCGACCGCAACCAACAACGCATATCTCGCTTCAAAGTGGAACCAGGCACAGGATCAAAAAGACATCTTTCCCTACCTGAGATATATCTGCATGTTCCTTGAGAACTCGCGCATATCTCATAAAGAACTGCACGGAACGGTCCTTCCTATCGATGATCCATTCTGGCTCACTTACTATCCGCCAAATGATTGGAATTGTGCGTGTGATGTAGAACAGCTTACAGAAGAAGAAGCACTGTCCGATCCTATGTATGGCAGAGAACCTGCTCAGATCGATCTCCCAACTGAATGGGCAAAGAATACAGGCGCAGACAATAACATCTGGAGCTCATGGCTGGCTGATAAGAATGTGCTCTCCAAAACATACGCTGCACTTGGTTTGAATGAGTGGAGCAAAGCCGGGAAAGCAACACTCCCTGAGAAACTCGCAACTGTTGATATGACCAAACTGGAACTCACGGATCTGTATAATAATTATGTGCAGGATCGGGTGATCTCTGATGCGTCCGGGCTTCCGCTTAAACTCGCAAAGAAGGATAGCTTTGCAATGTCACAGAATGAAATGCAGGATCTTTTCCAACACCTCAGCTGCATCGAAGAGACACTGAAATCTCCCAATGAGATATGGCTCTCTCCGGCTGATAAGCAGTTCACGTATATGAAGAAATATGCGGGTGGAAATACCTTCGTCGCACAGACCGGCAAAGGCGCTCTCAACTCGATCAAGTATATTGACAGCGCAGGTGCGGATATGTATAGGACAGGGACAATGGCGTTTAAAAGTTAGAAAGTTAAAATGTTATACTTGTTCCCAAGTTGGACTTGGGAACGAGTGAAGGGCTTGCAGTCTCTTGGCAAATAAATGAAAGGGCGTTCCAAACGGAGCGCTTTTTTATTATGGAGGAGAGGACGGGATTCGAACCCGCAAGGGAAGTAATCAGCTTCCCCAAGAAGGTATAAGCTTCCTGCAACACCATTATGCCTACCTCTCCTCCGAGATATAAAAAAAACGGGGTGCGTGATTAGCACACCCCAAGGGTTGAATAAACAGAGGGAATAAACTAAATCTGTTTCAAGTTTTGCAAGTTCGTTCCACAGCATAATGGATTGCAGCTTATACCTCGGTTACAAACCAATTCTTGGTATAAATTTCTGTCAAGAAAAACTTAGGGCACCTCATCCGAAGTGCCCTTTTATATTTAGAGACCCCAATCGTTAACCAGCTATCTCGTTACCAAGCCCCTGCTTGGTAATGCCTTAAGTGAGCTCAACTTCTCGATCTGCTCCTCCCTCTGTGTGTGCAGGATCAATAATAATGAGCACGTCTTCTTCGCCCCGGCTGTCAGTACGATCAGCTCCTCTTCCGCCTCGTTCAATTCTTCGAGTCTGTCTATGATCTCGATGAGTTCATTCATGACATATCTCCGATTAATTTGATATCCCGAGCTGGGGATCTTGCGGACCTATCATCAAGCTTTGCCGCTTACCACTCTGAGAAGGAATATGAACGCCCGCACGCGTGATGTCCTGTTCTTTGTATTGAACATACCGTGCGGAGTGCCCGAGCAAAAGTCCTGTCTCGTTCTGCGTAAGCCCCTTGACCACACGATAATATAGTATCTTGCGATACTCATCCTTCATTAGCGGAGCTATGCCTGCAATAAGACCGACACTCACACTCTCTCGCTTGCCGCGGCGTAGTTCCCCCGACACGTCGGGGTCGGAACGTAGACGGGTCACTCTGAAATACAAATTCACCAGCTGCCTCTGCACCTTCCATGCAAGATCGTCCGTCATGGACTTGACCAGCATAAGATACCCGGTCTCTGTGAATACATTGATGCATGAGGTATGGGGTGGCATGGGACAATTTGTCCCGCGGAACTTTCCTCGTAGACTGTAATAATCGATCTCTTTTTCAAATCGATTTCGATTCCTGTTAAAATTCCTTCTTATTGAATCTGAAGGAACCCTGTGAACTTCCGCCACATCATTGATAGTTACAACTCTCTGCCCTTGATACTCTCGCACAGGCATGGGCTTGCCTGCGATTTGCACGATGTTATTCATCTGTGCCTCCTTGAGTTTTTTGGTCTCAACTGAAAAAGCCGAGATTGACCGCGCAAACCCAAGGGAAGGCGCCCCGCTCTCACGAGTACGGGAATCTCGGCAATAACAACAATAGCGCTTATGCTCGACCAAGCAGAAGCGCCATCACAATGGGTTCATTCGGTCTGATGGCATTTCTACTTATGAACATAGAGCGTGTCAAGTTTTTAAATATTTCGGTATCTGATCTTCTTCATATTCTTTTTTGCGAAGGTGCTCTCCGCAGAACTCACAAATATTTGCGGTTGCCTTATTTATGGTAGAGCAATTCCTGCATTTTAGATGATCGTTATCTTTATTATGTGAGATCATAAAATCTCTTACCAGTCTCAATATCCTTCTTATTGCGACTGCAATCATAATAATTGAGATGATCACTATCAATGCGAATATACACTCGATAACAAACCAGATAATCATCAGGGTGGATGTCATTTGTCTTCCGGCTTTTTCCAGTCCGGATGATATGGTCTCACTGCTACAACAATAATACCAATTATTCCAAGGAATAAGCCCCATGCGAACCCACCCTCGTATCCCTTACTTTTGTTGATTCCCTGCGTAATAAAACCGCAGATGATCAACCCAATAATAATGACTACTAACATTATACTTTCTCCTTTCGTGCAATTATAATCGTGTGTACGAGAATACCGCCCACCACGAGCACTATCCCGATCACGACACCTATTATTATTCCTATCATTTTTCTATCTCCTCTCGGCGCTTTCTGTGGGTATTACGGTCTCTACAATAACGCAATCTTCTCCAATAACTGTTCTTATAACGTTTGAGATAGTGCGTTTGCCTTGCTGTAGCCAAATCTTATTGTTCCGGGTTATCATGACAATACCCCTTGAGCGTATCTCATGTAAAGTAATCTCGCCAACGATGGGAGGATAAGCATTGTTGCGCAGAGCGAAAAGAAACTCCTCTTCAATTTTATCTGCAATCATTTCAGGAATCGTATACAGTATGCTTTTGGTATCCCCCATCAGGGCTGAAATGTCAGGGTATTTAACTTCTTTATCATCCATTTTCGTTTCCTTTCGTGCCTTTCGTGGTTAATCCTTCTTCCGAACATCCATTCTCACGACTGTCAAGATTATCCGTGCCAGGTCCCAGCCGGGTTTACCGTACTTCCCGAGAAGTAGTTCTTCCTGCCCAGAAAGCGGATCGTTGATAATATAGTCGTCTCCGGCTTTCTCTTTCAGCAGTACCCAGTGCCCTGCCTCGAAATCGATCTTCACGATACAGGGGAGCATGGTATCAATTTTATGGATCGGCGCAGGTGTATGATAGCACATAAGCAGCCCGTGGAATACCATCTCCTCGAAGATGTAGGCAAGTGTACTGTGCACGATCCGGTTGCCTTTGTCATATCCCCAGCCGTCCTTACGGCAGAGATCATAATCGACTTGTGGAGGTTCCCAATTAATGCCGGTTGCGTACTTTGCCAGGTCAGTATAGCAAGAGAGCAGGCATCCGTATTTACCGATAGTACTGTCCTCCGGTCTGTGCTCTGTGCCGAGTTTGTAATCTCTCCAGCGTAGATCCCGCTGCCATGTGGGTTCAATACCGAGGATGAATTTTTCTTTTTTCATGCTCACTCTCCTATTCTAAATATTTTTTTTATCGAATTTATTATAAACGAGTCCCAGTTTTTACCGCATATCTTATTCGCTGCAAGCTGCCAGAGCAGCCAACCGCAGATAGGGATCACAAGCCATATCCACCAGCTCATCTTCGTAATGATCATCAGGTATATCGCAATCGGATAGAGCTGTGCCCACTTATATTTCTTGCGTGTCCACCAGGATTTTTTGAGCGTCCCGTCCCGCATACCATCGAAAAACGCCGTCCACAGCAGGACAAAGCATGTAACTAATTGTAGTGTTGTCATGAGCTACTCTCCCAGTATTTTGAGTAGTTGTTCGAGATCGAATTTGGTGTTGATGGTGAGGGGATATTCATAAGAAACATCATCAATTGACATAACAATCTTTGATACTTCTTTCCCTCTATATTCCGCTGCAATAGTAAGCTCTGCGTGCTTTGTTTGGTACTCAAGCCATCCTTTACCAATATGTTTAAATCCCATATCCTCTAAAACTTTTTTATCCATATCTTACCTCGCTTGTTCATAATAATTTTGAACTGTGCCGGATGTGAGTCCGACTTTTTGTGCGACGAGCTCCCGTGCTTCACAGAGGTGAAAGCCCTGCTCTTTATACTTTTTCACGAGCTTGACGATCTCCTTTTTCCGCACGTTCGCCTGTGCATGTGATCCTTTTCTGCCGTAATGATATTTCTTAGCGCTCACGATAATACCCGGTTGCGTACCATATTTGCCGGACAGTGCTCGGTGCGAGATACCATTTTTCCGCAACGAGCTTAAATGCTTCCTGGATCTTGAAGCCAAGCTCCTTATATTTACGGATATCGTCGCATACCTTCTGGTTTCGTTCGTCATTTTTTTGTCGCTTCATGCGCACACTCCGTGGTGTTCATAGTTCCCGTAGGTTTTATACGGCATGTGCATGCCCTTCTTGCGGTCGATCTTCCAGAAGTATACCCTGCGGAAATATGCAAGCCGGTGCACTCTATCGAGCAGATCCTTGATGATCCCGTAGAGACGCTTTGTCTCCACGTAATTTTGCAGGAAAATACGGCGGAGCATGCAGCGCCGGCTGAACCGGTAACTGCACGCCTCGCGATGGTTGCACAGGGGAACCTTACACCTATCGCCATATAATTGAGCGGGATATGGTTTAGGCATGAGGCACCTCCTGCGCAACGTCCCTGGTAGGTATGTAGGGATCTTTATATTCAACCTCTTTTAAAATCCTGTCGAAGGTGATCTTTCCATATCCATTGAACCGCTGTACATCGTACGGACGTTTCGAATAGTCGATGATCAGTGTGATAGGCGCTCCGTGAAATGGCATGTTGAACATATCTGTAGCTGCGCCGGTATCTAATGCGTCATAGGGAATATCCCTTTTCTTGAGTTCATACCTCAACATCCGGCAGGCAATGCAGTCCGGTCTGGTTATGACAATTATCTTTTTCATTTTCGTGCCTTTCTACAGATAGCTAAAATTGAGCGAGATGGTCTGCCAGTCTCCATTGACATCTTTACGTTTGAAGATGAAGTACTTCCTGCGGTTCTCGATCTTCACAGAGTCTGCGATGAGTTCCATTGCCTGCTTCCAATCCTTATCGTTTATCTTCACCTGACGGAGTGAGAGTATCATCTTCGAGTCCAGCTGTCCTTTTTTATCGACTTTGAATGCCTGGTTCACGAGCATACGGATCTTCATGTCAGATCCTTCAGACCACTTCTCGATACACTTATCGATGAGCTGCTTGGCAATTTGCAGACGCTCGTCGAATCCGATTGTCTGTCCGTATTTTACCTGTACTTCTTTTGATTGATCGAAATTTCTAAGTAGTGCGTTGCCCTTCCAGTTCTCGCCGTATTCCGCAGCGACGCTTTCGAGGAATCTGTCCATGTCCATATCGATCTTTTCTTTCAACTGCTTCATGCGAAGCTGAGTTGTTTCCACTTTTTTGAGGATACGCTCTACAAGCGCATCTCGTTTTTTGTCGGTCGTTCCGATGAACTTGATGGGAATCCTGTGAGCTTCTGAGTCCAGCCAGAACTTGACCTCTTTTTCCATTATGACCTTAGCCATTTGTTGCCTCCCGCGATCTGCGTTTCTCGCTCTCTCTATGTTGTTCCTTACATTCTTCCCGTTCACTAATCCTTGCTTTTGGATAATACGGAGACAATCTCCTTTGTTGTTTGTTTTTGTTTCCTAAGATCTTTAGTCCTTTCATGAGTTCTCCTTTTCTTTTTTGTTTTTTTTCGTGGTTAAAAATTTCTTCCATCCGCTGATCTGCCTGCTTTGCGGCAGCGCATAGTCCAAGTCCGATATAGACGAACAACATAAATAATGCAACACCAAATACTACCCACAGTCCGCGTGCTGCTGTCCATATGATGAATGCAAGGAATGCCAGCCAGAATGTGTAGATGATCCAATCGCCTTTTTTCTTTTTACTTTTCATCTTTTGTTTTCCTTTTCTTTGTGCCTTTGTGGCTTTGCTCCTGATACTTATCCGCATAGTTCTTGAGGATCTGCACGATTGCCCTGCGCTCTTTCTGATCCAGGAGTGACCAGTCAGACTTTTCGAATTTCGAGATCATGAGCGCCCGGACTCTGCCCATATCCCATCCGGCAAGTTTCATTACGTGGTACATATAGTTGCCTTGCTCATCGAGTTGGAACTTCTCCGGGATATTCGGTTTTTCCCGTCCATTGATCAGACGGAAGAGTTCAAGCAATTTTGGTAACTTCAGGTCGCGTAAGCTGCTTCCAAAACCCCACAAGATCATATAGTCATGCACCTGGTCACGATCCCATCCGTGCTTGACCACAGCCGTTGCCATGATCTTTTGACGGATCTTACGTGCGTATTGTTCCTGATTCATAATATTCCGGATTCGTGAGCAAGCTTCAGCGTCCGCTCATACTCTTCATCTGTAGGATACCACTTCGGTTGTTTTTTTCGTTCGGCTGCCGGTACCTCTACGTAGAGCTTGTATGGTCCGTCCTTGCCCACAATTTTGATCTTACCCTCATGCTTGAGCACTCGGATGTAACCGCCCACAGTATTTTCATTTTCTCCGGTCAGTTCTACAATATCCCTGATCGTGAAAGGTCTGCGGGTATAGCAGATGTAATTGTCGATTATCCGTCTCGTTGTCAGTTCTATTTCGTTCATTTCACCTTCTCGACTGGAATTATTTCACCTTTAATTCCTTGTTTCTTCAACGCCCTTCTTGTCCTTTTTGCTGTAGTCATAGAGAACCTGCTTGCATGTTTTATGTCAGATGTCATCTCAGGTGAGTTCAAGACGAACCTCACGAAATACCCAGAACCGCTTTTGATTATACATACCTTCATTAGTCCACCTCCTCGATCTTCAGTTCGAGACTGCTATTCATCAGTACAACAGGTTCGTTTTCAAGTGGATTACCACATGGCATATCAGGACAATAATTCAGTTCGAACTCAAGCCAGTCCCTGATCTCATCATCCGTAGCATCTTCATTGATCGCTACCTTGAATTTTACTTCAGCTATTTTACTCATTTCTGCACTCCTATTTGTAGTAATCCGTCCGGTACATCCTTATATTCGAGCCGGCTCACTTCATTATGCTGTGCAATGGTCTCTATCGCATACATTGCCTTCACGATTTTTCTGATGTTTCCACCGGTCATCTTTTGTATCTGACGCACGATTTCGGCGTCGATCTCTACGTCGGATATGTCCTTGCACACACGCTGCACCTCAGATAGTGATAGCACATCGAAGCGCACAAAATAATTGGTCCTGTCGAAGAAGTGAGGGTTCGATTTCAGTAGCTCATGCTTGGCGTTCTGCATGCCCACCATTATCACGATCGCACTTGTCTGATCTGCGAGATCACGTATGCTGCCGAGCATCTTCTTGTCGCCAAAAGCGTAATCTATCTCATCTATGAAGATCACTGCGTCCGGATGAATTGCGAGAATATCCCTGACAATGCAGTATATTTTGTATGTGTTCCCGCGCGGTTCGTCATCTCCGAGTGAATACTTATGCCTGAGCACTCTATGTATCTCCAGCAGAAATCCTTTTGTTGTCATGGCAGCTACCAGGCGAATATACATGAAGTCGAATGTCGTTGCGAATTTGAAAGCGAAGCGGGTTTTCGATACACCCGGATCGCCGTAAAATAGTCCCAGCCCTACCATTTCAGATTTTGGTCGATTCTGCAAGTAGCGGATACAATTCAGGGCTTCTCTCGTATTCTTGATTTCAGTCATTACATTTTCTTTCATACGTCTCCTATATTTGAAATTTGAAATTTGATCATTTTTCCTTCAGTCCCACATGTTCATAGAGCTTATGCAGGTCTATGTTTGTTTTATTTTCTTTTTCATCTTTTTTCTCTGTGTTCTCTGTGGTAAATAATCGCCTCAATTCCTCGGCATTTTTTTCGTCTTTTTCGCTTGCCTCGGCGTAGTCTGTCGAAGCCGGATTGTTGAAAAATTCTCTTAATTTAGCTTCTTTCTTTTCCCGCTTTATCGCTTTCTCGCTTTCTCCCTCTTCGCTGATAAGTGGTATATCATTGAACAACGCCCCTACCGATTTGTCGGGTATGAGCTGATCTCCCTCGACCTGCTGCATGAACTCCTTTGTTGCCTTTTTATGCTGCTTCTTAATCCTTCTGATCTGCTTGATCTCACGCTCCAGGTCACGCTTTGTTTCGATGTCGCCGGTGAGGTGTACAAGCGGATGCTGTAATTTCCTCACACGCGCCTGGCAGATGTAATTGTCCTTCTCGTCATACACCAGGATTGAGTTGATATTGAAATTGTCATACCTGATCATACAGATCTGTCCAACGTGCGTGACCATTTCCTCAGCCCAGTACCATAATTTATTGTGCTTCACTCCATTATTTAATATTTTTCGTCGCTTGGTGCACAACATGAGATGGTTCAGTTCGGACGGTTCCACTTTCAGATAGTCCTCGATCTCAGCGCTGCGTAACACATTGATCGGCTTCTGTCCACCAAGCCCTTCATGTTCGTGCTGCGCATACAATTCCATCACCCAGAAGGAAAAGGTCAGTTTGAACTCATCCATTGTGAGCGGCTTGCGCTCATACAATTTCTGCATCCACTTCTCATTCCTGTATAACGTCGCCGGCTTGTCCTCTATATTTCGACCGCGGAAACTCGGCACCAATCGCTCATACTGGTCCTGCACTGTGCGGAAAAATCTCTCAACGATCTTTGCCTTTGCATTGTAAGGAATAGCGAAGTGAGGTGAGATACCCAGCCGGTAGAAGTACCCGCCGAGTTCATTTTCAAGATCGTGATCAGCAGGTTTTGAGACGAATATCTTCGATTTGAATGCCTTGCCATTATCGAGATACACAAATTTCGGACGGTATCCGGTGAACAATATCGCATTACGAAGGGCAAGCGCAATGCACTGCGAATCCTCTGTGCTATTGATCGCACAGCCAACCGGCATCCTGGACCTCATATCGAACCACACTATCAGCGTCATACGCCTGGGTTTCTGATCATAGGGATCAATTATGTCGAATGAAAGATCGTGCCCGTCCGCAACCCACACATCGCCTACCTCAAGCAGGTTCAGATCACGCAAGATGGTTTTGTTGATTTTCTCGTCATACGCCTTGAGCCCTTCACGTGATATTGTCCAAAGATGAGGATTCTGCACCTTCCAATCATCGATCCACCTGCGCATTGTTCGCTCGGACACATCGATCTCTTTTCCTGCGATCCTATAATGATCCTGTACGTTCAGGATTGCAGTTCCAATTGCAATTCTATTAGGGTGTCTTAATTCTCGTAATAGTCTATTTTGAATATCCTCCGGTATGCTGCGCCCGCGATAATGATGAATATACTTACGGACCAGCACCCGGTAATCTCTCCCTGCTTCAATATATTTCTTGAGCCATCGCCTGAATGTGCGCTCGGATATGCTGCCGGTGATATCTTCGAGCTCTGACAGGTACATTCTATGATTGAACAGCTTGAGTAGGATTTTCATGCGTTCTTTTTTTGATTCGATGTTGTTATTTGAGAGATACTCTTCGCACATTTTGCCCTTCAAAAAAGCTTCCCTGAGATATTCATCCGGCATCTCAGCGTACGGAGTGCAGTCGAGAGATGTTCTAAAAAGCTCGATCTTCCGTTCTGCCGCTTTTACGCTTTCACCCTTTTCCCTAAGCCCCAACTCCACGTTCTCGTTCCTAAGCCCCTGCTTGGGAACGTGTGACAGAGGTTTGTCCAAAGTGTCCGCAATGGTGTCCGGAGGTGTCGTTGAGTGTCGCTGAGTTTGTGTCGCTGAGTTCATGTCGTTGACATGTCGTTGATGTGTCGTTGATATGTCGTTGATCGTGTCGCTGAGTTTTGGATCGTAAAAAATCTTATACACCTCTCCATTCCCGCCATGTCCAGGTTCCATCCTGGTTTCCCACTCGCCCTTTTTTGCTCTCCTCTGGATGGTCCGCTCAGATACACCCAGGAGATCAGCGAGTTCTTTTGTTGTGTACCACATACCTACCTACCTGTCACGCCGGAGTCCCTGCTTGTCAGGGCGAAGGCGGACTTTACTTTATTGGATTTTTGCACTGTGCTTGTAATGATTTTATTGCCTGCTGCTGCCAGCGTCTGGACCGGCTGGCTGCCATATAATAATGAATCTTCTTATTTATATATGTATTATTACATATAGTGTATAAGAAGATGAGTGCGAGTACTGCGGTTGTTTCCATCAGTCCCCCCTCTCGTCCCACACGATTTGTTTAATTTTCATTACTACTTTTGTTGATTCCAATTTCCCTGATGAGATATGTTTACAGGTCTGATATGAAAGCCCGTGCTTGTCAGCGAACGCCTTAATTGTACCATAATTCCTAATGCAAAACACCTTAAATTCGACTGAATCGAACTTCACTTTTTCTTTTTTTCTTGACATTGTTTACACCTCTATTTTATTTTTTCTTAATCTATGGTGCTGAATTAATTCAGTCGAATTTAAGGTGTCAAGTTTTTCTTGCTATTTAGCAAAATATATTTGTTTGTTTAGCTGATTCCATTAAATCAAGGATTGAAACTATATATAATAACATAAAGGAGAATGAGGGCGAGTAGTTTGTTTAGCTGATTCCATTAAATCAAGGATTGAAACAAGGACCTCAACGAGCAGGCATCCCAGCGCCGGGACCAGGAGCATGTACGGGAACTCAAGCAGGAAATATTCGAGCTGCAACGCAAACTCATTGCCTGTCATGAGCAAGTCGAAGAGCTGCATAAAAAACAAACGTAATACCGCAACACGCTGCAAATACTCACTTCGCAGCAATCCCAACCATAATGGACAAACCGCTGTCACAATTGGACAAACCGCTGTCACAATTTTCCCAAAATCACCACTTTTTTATGACACGAGGTTTGTCCATTATGTGTCGGCAATATTAATGTAAGTGGTTTACAATAGGTAAGTTACAAAAAGTCAGCGTCAAATCCCTCAATTGCCAAACCATTTGTCAACCCACAGTGATCCCGTAAAGATCAGAGCAATTTATCGCGGTAGAGGTGAGATTTGTTTCTGAGAGATTATTCGGATAATCTCCATATAGATTATATCCAAGAACATTGTCTTCTGTATATCCGGCAGTGGGATCAGGTCCGCCATATTGACCGCCTTGACCTGTTGGTATTCCATACGCCCACTGATTTTGGTTATCCCAGCTTGGATTTGTGTCCATGTACCAGCTGTAACGAAGTGTTGGTTCGCCTACTGCCAGCTTCACTTCAATTGTCGTGTCACCATAATGATTTGATACATTAGTAAAGTAAACTGATGAAGCA
>Ga0075121_1000581_pt1 | contig 25139 bp, 20 predicted proteins | sample AntAceMetag02UKG_FD_69793 | JGI IMG/M metagenome (GOLD analysis project Ga0075121, IMG submission 69793) | Saline lake microbial communities from Ace Lake, Antarctica - Antarctic Ace Lake Metagenome 02UKG | ecosystem: Environmental > Aquatic > Non-marine Saline and Alkaline > Saline | place... | reverse complement strand
GTGTTCAGCGAAGCGGTGGTCGGACTGACGGATACGGCGTCGGGATCCGGTGAGTTGGTCGTGGCCGGCGACACCGTGGCGGTGGCAATGATGCTGCCGTAATAGGTGGGCTCAATCCAGGTGGCATTCAGAGTGGATGTCGAATCGTTATAGTTCAGGGTGCCGGTCATTTCCACGCTGTTGCCGACCGTGGTGCGTCCGCTGAGGCTGAAGGTGGCCGTAGTGCCCTGCAGGGAACTGATGCTGCCATACCAAGTCAGCCCGGCGCTGTCATACCCCTCCAGCACCGCGCCGTATTGCAGCAGGCGGAGAGAACGGATGAGCTCTCCGGTGGGAACCTGATTACCCGTATTCGGAAAGACAATGGGCAAAATGCCGGTGGTGCTCGTCGAGTTGTTCGGGTTCATATACAGCCCGGAGAAATCATAAATGGTGCCATCATCATTGGAAAGAACGGCCGATACGCTGTCCACCGATCCGATGTCGCACCCGATCAGAAAGGTCCCAGCGGCGAAGGCCAGTACAAGGAGCAGGGTTTCCAGCCGCTTAAAGAGGCCGGTTTGTTTACGATCGGTCCCGGATATCCCCGTCCGGTTGGGGGAGGCCTTGTTTGTTCGGGTGGGTGTCATGATGGGGAATTAATCGAAAGAGATCGTAACACTGTCAGACTCGCCATCGGAGGTAGCCGTAACGGTGACAGAGTTTGCGGTTGTGCCGCTGGTGCGTGTGTAGGAATTGGTGGAACTGGTCGAGGAGTGACCCAGATATCCATACGAGGAGGTCGAAATGCTCCAGGAATAGGAGGAACCACCGGATGCGGTGAGGCTGGCGGTTTCGTTGGATGAAATAGTGGAGGGTGAAGCGGTCAACGTGATGTCAGAACTCGAGCTGTTGGTTGTGGCCGGAGTGACGGTGGCGGTGGCGATGATGCTGCCGTAATAGGTGGGTTCGATCCAGGTGGCATTCAAGGTGGATTCCTCATCCGCATAGTTCATGGTGCCGCCAATTTCGACTGAATTCCCAACGGTGGTGCGGCCGCTGAGGGTGAAACTCGCGGCGGTGCCCGACAGGGAGCTGATGCTGCCATACCAGGTCAGCCCGGCACTGTCGTAGCCTTCCAGCACCGCGCCGTACTGCAGAAGCCGCAGCGAAGTGATGAGCTCTCCTGTGGGGACTTGATTGCCCGTATTCGGAAAGACAATGGGCAAAACACCGTTGGTGCTGGTGTCATTATTCGGATTCATATACAGTCCGGAAAAATTGTAAACGGTGCCGTCGTCATCGGAAAGAGTGGCAGAAACGCTGTCCACCGAGTCGACATCGCACCCGGATAGGAAGGCAAAAGCGGCGAGGGCCAGCATGAGCGCGAGGGCTCGAAAAGGGGCATTTCGGATGATATTCATGGGTGGTTTCCTCAAGGGTTGACTCTTTTTTAGCTTCCCCCATCCGGACGCTTTTGGCAAGACTGTTTGCGGTGAGAAGCGATTTCCAGGAAGAGGCTGACCATGAGACCGTACCATATCGATAACATCTTGATTACACCCCGCCAGTTGTCGCGCCGGGTGGATGAGCTCGCTCGCGAGTTGGCGGCGGGGGCCTCCAGCGATAATCTCGTCGTGATCGGCATTCTGCGGGGCAGCTTCATTTTCCTGGCCGATCTGGTCCGCTGGTTTTCGATGAACGACCTACATCCGCGCATTGATTTCATGATCATGGAAAGTTATGGAAAGAGCACCACGCCGGAAAAAGAGCCCGTCGTCAGTCGCGACTGCGGAATCGATGTGGCCGGTGCGGACGTGGTGGTGGTCGATGACATCCTCGACACGGGCCGGACTCTGCAGAAGGCGGTCTTGCATCTCAAGGCCAAGGGCGCAAAGAGCGTCCGCACCTGCGTCCTGCTGGACAAACCCGCCCGCCGGGCGGTCGAGTGTGAGGCCGATTTCGTGGGTTTCAAGATCGAGAATGCTTTTGTGGTGGGGTATGGCCTGGATTATGACGGCCGCCACCGCGAACTGCCCCATATCACCCAGGTGACCTTTACCGATGAACCGGAGGATCGCGCACCGGCGCCATAACCGATCTATGCGGACCCTTCTCAAAAGTGCTGTTGCCCGAACCGTCGCCGCCACCGGCGGCCTGAGCCGCCTCCATGCCGGCCGCCTCATCATCCTGACCTTCCATCGCATCCGCCCCGACCACGAAGACGCCCCGGTGCGGCCGATGCGCAACCTCGAGGTCACGGTGTCGGATTTTCGCCGCCTCCTGCTTTGGATGCGCGAACGCTATGACCCCGTGGCTCTCTGCGACTGGATCGGCCGCGAGGAGCCTCTGCCTCGCGCCTCCTTTGCCGTCACCTTCGATGACGGCTGGGCCGACAACTTCACACAGGCCTATCCCGTGCTGCGCGAACTCAAGATCCCGGCCAGCATCTTCCTGGCCACCGGCGCGGTGGAAGAGCGCATTCCGTTCTGGTGGCAGCATCCTGGCCTGTCCGACGAAGAAATCGAAGAGTTGAAGGATCAGCCGCAGGACGAACTCGAAGCCCGGTCCGCCGCCGATACGCTGGTCCGGCAGGCTCACGCCAACGACTTTCTGACCTGGGAGGCCATCCGCGAGATGGCTGGCAGCGGTCTCATTACCTTCGGACCGCACGGCCATCGCCATGCGCTGATGACCTCGCTGACGCGCGAGGAGGCCCTGGCCGACATCCAAGAATGCTGGGATCTGGTGCAGCAGGAGGTGCCGGTCGCACTGCTGCCGGTACTGGCCTGGCCCAACGGCAATGCCCGGACCGATTTGACGGCGGATCTGAAAGCCATGGGTCTGTGCGCCGGGGTGGGCACGCAGTGCGGGGCCATCTCTCGCGTTGGCGAAAACCGCTGGCAGCTGCCGCGGAACAATGTGGACCGCCATGCAGCGCACGAACCGGGCCTGTGGCCCTGGTTGATGATGCTCGCACGTTGAAAACGCGGTTTTTCTCATCGGGCGCCAATGAAGGCTTCATGAGATGTAGGCCCGGTGCCCTCACTGGGCGCGAACGGTAGGGGAGAGGGTCCCCTCAGACCGTTTTGCTTCGGCATGGTGCATTTTTGAGCCCAAAACTTGTCAAAACGACAAAAATCAGGACGTCTGATTCGGAGCACACGAAAACCAGGAAAACAGGGAAAAGCCACTACGAATGACGCGAAACCCGCGAAAGTTCGGAAAATCGTCAAAAACAACAAAAAATCCAAAAAATAGCTCGAAAACGCCAAAAAACGGTCAAAAATGCCTGAAAAGTGAGAAAAATGGGGGATTCCAACACCGAAACCCGCAAAAATTCGGAAAATTGTGAAAATGAAGGTCGGGCCGGCTGTTCAGGGTCGGGGAAAAAGAGGAGAGGATTCACCCAGGTAGCCTCAACTTCCATTTTGTGGAGCAACAAGGGCTTCCAAAGGCCTCAAAATCGTTATATTTCACCCATTTTGCCTCTTCCGGCGGCATAGCCCATTCTGTTTCTTTTCTATGTGTTTTCTGTGCTCTTTGTGACTGATTTTACCTGCTTCAGCTGTTTTTATCTTTTCGCGACATTCGCATGATTCGTAGTGGAAACTCTTCTTTCCTCTCTGTGCGCACAGTGAGAGGTCTGCTTTCTTTATTCCGCAGGCCAGAGGGTGCGGGGATTAGAGCGAAGTGGATTTGGCGGGGCTTAGAAAGACCTGGGCGACGACCGCATTGCGCAGGTCGGTCGGGGTGCGCAGCCGAACAGGCAGGGGGTCACAGGTATGGTGAGTTCGGTTGGCGCTCGGCATCGGAATGGAGGGGAAAGGGGCCAGCCGCAGATCCATGGCATAGAGACGCGGCAGAATCGTGCCGGCTACCTGACTTGTGGTGGCCAGCGAACAGGTTTCCTCGGGCGAATTCTGTGAGTTGTCGGCGTAGGGCTGCTTGGGCCGTAAGGCTTGTGCGGCCTGGCGGGCGGCTTCAGCGGCCTCGTGTTTGACCCGAGCGAGCCGCCGGGCGATTTCCGGGCGGACCGGTGCCGGCGGAGGGGGGCGAACTGCGTTATAGTCGACCGCCTTGCGAGCGGCGGCATACCCCGTGGTCTTGCTCGGTGGCGGGGCCTGGACGTAACCGCCAGCCGTGCGGGGTGGCGGGGTGGCCGGGATATCGGCTCCGAGGCGCTTGAAGATCGCAGCCAGATCCCCGGCATCCGGGGCGGCCCCCTCATCGGATCGGTAACCGTCGGGGGGGGGCGGCGAGGCGTCCTGCGCATCTTTCCGCTGCTTTCGTTTCTTGGCGGCGGCCACCTGGCTGAGGATCCAAAGACCCCCCGCCACGACCCAGATCACGATGTCGAGACCGGGGCCGTTACTGGCGGCGAGCAAGATGAAGGGAACCGGATTCATCAGGACGGGGTGGACTTATCGCCTTCTGCGAGAGATTCACGCATGGAGGTGTCGGCCATGACGTTCTGCATGCGCAGATAGTCCATGACACCGAGTTTGCCTTCGCGCATTGCCTGGGCGATGGCCATGGGGATCTCGGCCTGGGCCTTCACGACGTTGGCTTGCTCGGCCTGGATCTTTGCGCGGTTTTCCTGTTCGGCGGCGATGGCCATGGCGCGCCGTCCTTCGGCTTCGGCCTGACGCATCTTCTTATCGGCTTCGGCGCGCTCGGTTTCGAGCAAGGCGCCGACATTGGCGACTTCGCGCGTGCCGGAGACCCCGGCGACGGAGACGTCGGCGATATCAATCGAGACGATTTCAAAGGCGGTTTGGGCATCCAGGCCCGAGTTGAGCACCTTGCGCGAGATTTCATCGGGATTCTCCAGCACGCCCTTATAGGTGTCGGAGGAGCCGATGGCCGAGACGATGCCCTGGCCGACGCGCGCAATGATCGTGTCTTCGGTGGCGCCACCGACGAGGCGGGCGAGATTGGCCCGGACCGTCACGCGGGCCTTGACGAGCAGGCGGATGCCGTCGCGGGCCACGGCGTCGAGCATGGGGACGCCCTTTTCCGGATCCGGACAGTTGATGACCTTGGGGTTCACCGAGGTGCGCACCGCATCATAGACATCGCGTCCGGCGAGATCGATGGCGGCGGCGCTGGGGAAGGTCAGCTCAATGTTGGCCTTGTCGGCGGCAATCAGCGCCTGTACCACATTGATGATGTCACCGCCGGCGAGATAGTGCGCCTCAAGCTCATCGCTGGTGAGTTCCATGCCGGCTTTGACGGAGCGGATGCGCGCATCCACGATCAGCGTGGGGGGCACATTGCGTAGCTTCATTCCGATGAGGTTCAGCAGCGAGACATAGGCGCCGGACATCCAGGCGCGAACCCAGACTTTCATGAAGAAGAAGAAGAGGCTGAGCATGATGAGGACGAATATCCCCGCCAGAATGAACAGGATGTTGACGAAGGGCATGGTTGGACTCCTTATTCAGGGTTTTCTATAGATTCGGGTGAATTGGACAACGGGGGTGGGGGCGGCAGCTGGATTGTGAGCTTGGGCCGCTGGAAGAGGGCGAGGGCCAGAGAGCCGCTCCCCAGGATCACGATGGGCATGGCGATGAAGCCGGCGACGCCGGGGATGGCGGCGGCGGCATAGAGAATGAACAGGCCGGTGGCCAGCGCAGCCAGCACCTTGGAGAAGGACTGGGGGCCCGGTGCTCGCAGGAGCTTGTGACCGAGCCAGAGGGCGATGACGATGTGCGAGAGATAGACCAGGCAGAGGTAGAGCGCGCCCAGCAGCACCGCCAGCGGGATGCCGACGGCCGTGAGGAAGATGAATCCGATCATGGCGGGAAGGACCAGTACGGTCAGGATGCCGGCGAGCAGCACGCGCCAGGGGGCGGTGCGTAGCTGCCGGACAGACTGGCCGGCAAAGGCGGGAAAGAATCCGACAAAGGGCATGCCGGCGAGGAGCGCCGCGAGAAACAGGTAGCCGAGGAACTGGGCGCGGGCGCGGAAGGCGGCCAGCGAGAAGCCGTCGGTGGCGGGGATTACATTTTTCTGCTGGGTGAGTTCGCCGCCGATTTCGACGCTGGAGTCCAGTATTAGCGGGGTTGGCGCCGTATAGATCAGATCGCCCGCAATCGTGGTGCCGGGGACCACGCGGATCTTCTGCGCATAGATGCGCACCGACCCATCCCAGTGCCCGCCGAGGGTGAGGGATTGGGCGAAGATGAGCGCCGGGCCTTCGACAAGCCCTTCGCAGATGACCGTATTCCCAAAGAGGGCGACTTCGCCGCGCACCACCGAATTGCTGGTCAGCTGCAGCCCGTTGGCGGAGGCCATCAGGTTCTGGCGGGCTTCCCCTGTCAGGATGGCGGATCCCGCCAGGATGCGTAGGTCGCCATCTGCCGTGCCGTCGAATTTCACGGAGGTGGAGCCGCCCAGCCACAGATCTTTTTCGGCCTGGCCCTGGATCTCCACGCGATAGCCCGTGAAGAGGGTTTCGTCGGTGACGGTGGCATCGGCGGGAAGGACGATGGTGTTGGTGCCTTCGCCCGCGCGCCACTCATAGGCGCTTGCGGCGGCGGGCCGCAGCAGGAGCAGACACAGAATGGGGAGCAGGTATCTCATTAGGCTTCGTTCATTTCGCCCACGATCAGATGGCCGTCGTGGATGGTGCGGACCCGGATGGCGGCACCGGCGGCGATCCATTCGCCACCTTCGGCGAGCACATCGTAGCGTTTCCCGCTGATGACGACGATTCCGGCCGGCCGCAGGGCGGTGACGGATTCGCCGATGGCGTTCTTCAGCTCTTCAGAGGGGGGCTTGGTGGAGGTGTAGGTGGAGCCGTTGGTCTGGAGCGTGATGCGCTTGCCCGCACGGGACCGTGGGAACAGCTGCACCCACAGCAGCAGCCCGATGCCGCCGAAGACCACGATGGCCACCGCAGAGATGAATCCCCAGGGCGCGGGGAAGTTCACCAGCCCGACTCCCATGGCGCCGATCAAGACGAAGGCGCCGATCGTGCCTGCAACGCCGCCGGGGATCAGCACCTCGGCGATGACGAGAAACAGCCCCGCCAACATCAGCGCGATATACCATGCAAAGTAACTCATGTTCATGGGGAGTAGGATACCACGCGCCCAAGCCCCTTTGCAAAGCGTCTTTTCTGTAAGGAATGCATGAAGATGTTTTTGAGCCCGGGGGGGAGAAACACATTGTCAGTCGCCTCCCTGGAATGCTACAAGACTCCCGTGGGTGTTGATGTGGTTTCAGCATCAAAATCGAAATTGAAAAACCGATCAGGAGGCGTTTATGTCCAGAATGAAGTGGATGGCATTGGTGGCGGTGGTGTTGACCGTGGGCTTGACCGCGGGATGCGGTGACAGCGATGACAGCAGCAGCAGTGGTGGCGGTTCGTCGTCCAGTGGATCCTATGCCGGTGTCTATACCGGGCAGGCATGCGGCCGTCCGATGACGGTGTCCTTGTCGCAGAATGGCACATCCTTGAGCGGTTCCTATACGCTGAGCAATCCCACCTTCACCGATTCTTTTTCCGGCACCTTGTCGACCACGGAGGGCTCGGCCACGGTCCGGATGAATTCGACCGGCCGGAACTGGTGGATGGATTTGAGCTTTTCGGGCTACAATTCGTTTGTCGGCGGCTTCTATAAGGAAGGCTCACAAGTCTGCAGCGTGAGCGGGAACAAGTAACCGGCTCCATTCCCCTGTCTTCCCCCGGTGCGCCTCACGGCCGCATCCGGGGGCTTTTTTGTGCCGATTGAGATTCCTTATGAATTTCTAATGATTCCTTCCTTTTGTTTCCCCATGGGGTTTGGTCAACTATCCGGATGAGAACACGATTTGGAAAGAAGCCGATAATTGTCGGGTGCATCGCGACAGAGCGGATGCTGCGCCGCTGTGCGAAGAAGATTCCCGCCGATTGCGACATGCTGGAAGTGCGGCTGGATTTGACCGGGCTCTGCAAGGGCGAATGGGTCAAGCTCTGCGCGGCGATTCAGAAGCAAAAGATGCCGGTCTTGCTGACCCTCCGCCATAAGCGGGAAGGGGGCAAATGGGACGGGCGCGAAGCCGAACGTCTGTCGCTGTATCTGGCCGGATTGAAGTCCGTATCGGCTGTGGATATCGAAATCAGTGCCCATGCACTGGACATGCTGTCCAAGGCCGCCCATCAGCGAAACGTCAAAGTGGTCGGGTCGTTCCATGATTTCAAGGAAACGCCGGATATGGCGCGCCTGAATGAGTTGCAGGTCCGCAGCCGCAAGATGGGCGCGGATGTGGTCAAAATTGCCACGATGGTGAAAACGCCGCAGCATTTGGCACGTCTGTTTGCGCTGCCGGCCTGTGCCAAAGGGCCGTTCTGCATCCTGGGAATGGGGGCTTTGGGCGAAGTCTCTCGCATCGCTTTGCCCTGCGTCGGTTCCTGCCTGGTGTATGGTTCTCTCGGGAAAGCTACGGCACCCGGCCAGATGACCTGCCGTGCGCTCGCAAAAGAGCTGGCCCGCTGGGGAGTCCGTAAAGCCTGATTCCGGCCGTTCCGGGGCCAAACGGGCAGTTTCCCCTTATATAAAGGCCTTATGTGGGGAATGGGATTGACAAATTCAGGTCTAGGGGATATTTCCTCACCCCGTTATGGCTTGTGAGGTAAACATATCGCTGGGCGACCGCTCGTATCCCATTGAAGTGGGTTCTGGAGTCCTGAACGGCCTGTCACGGACCCTTCAGGGGATGACGGGCGTCGTGGTTACGGATGCCCATGTGGATGCCTTCTATGGGGTTTCGATCATGGATCTGCTGGGGGAGGGCTGGACTAAAATCGTGCTGCCTCCCGGTGAACCGACCAAATCGGCTGCTCAATGGGCCACCTTGCTGGAGCAGATCGCCAAAACGCGCTTGGACCGGAACGGTGTGCTGATGGCGCTGGGCGGGGGTGTGGTGGGCGATCTCACCGGTTTCGCCGCGGCTTCCTATATGCGCGGTATCCGCTTTATTCAGGTCCCGACCAGTCTGCTGGCCATGGTGGACAGCTCCGTGGGCGGCAAAACGGGCATCAATCTGACCGCCGGGAAGAATCTGGCCGGCGCCTTTTACCAGCCCATCGCGGTCATGGCCGATATCGACACGCTCCAGACCCTCCCCCCCCGGGAATTTGCCGCAGGCATGGCCGAAGTGGTCAAATATGGCATTGCGCTGGATGCGGAGTTCTTTGATTGGCTCGAACAGCAGACTTCCGCGATCCAGGCCGCCGAGACCGGCGTGCTGGAGGAGATGGTGGCGCGCTGCTGCCGGATCAAAGCCGATGTGGTGTCCCGTGACGAGCGCGAGGGCGGTGTCCGCGCTTTGTTGAATTATGGCCACACCATGGGGCATGCCATCGAGAAGGTGACTGGTTTTTCATCCGTTCTGCACGGGGAGGCCGTCGCCATGGGAATGGCCTATGCGCTGGAACTGGCGGTGGCCGTCCGGACGTTCCCCGAAGCCGATGCCCAGCGGGCGATCGCACTGCTGCAAACCTTTGACCTGCCGGTGACCCCCATTTCCGGGCTGGAGTGGGACGCCCTGTCGCTCGCGATGGCAGTCGACAAAAAGGCGGACCGGGGATGTGTTCGCTTTGTGCTGGGTGACACGCTCGGTCACTCCGATTTGCCTGCCGTGATCCCGGAGACGGATCTGCTGGCGGCGTGGGAAAGGTGGTGCTCGCATGGCGTCAGTGAATGAGTGGATCGTCCGCGAATATCTTGAATCGCTCGGGTTTCTGGTCCGCCAGCCGCAGAAGTATCAGGTGGTGGCCCGTTCCAAGGGAGCCCATGAGCAGGTCGACCTGCTCGCGCTGAATCCGGCGGTCGCCGAAATGGCTTCTCTTCCGGATGAAATGCTGTGGGGGGGGCGGGAGCTGTCGAAGGTGTCGAGCGCGATTTTGACCGTTCGGGGCTGGCACTCCGAACGCTTCACAGCGGCCATGCTGGCCAGTACGCCGGAACTGTATCGATTTGCAGAGCCCGAATCCGTGCATGCGGCCGAAGTCGACTTGGGACGGAAAAATCCGGCCAAGATTCTGTGCATGGCGGACCTGCCGTCCGATGCGGAGTCGCGGAACGAGGCGCTGGAGTTTCTCAAGTCCCGGGGCATCGACGGCGTGATCCTGTTTCGCCCCATGCTGCTGGAACTGGCCAACCATGTGGACGTGAAAAAGGTCTATGAGAAGTCCGACCTGCTGCAGATTCTGCGCATTCTGAAAAACTACGATTTACTGAAGACCGGGCAGATGGATCTGTTTGCGCCTGCCCGCCGCCGCAAGTCCGTCAGCCGTGTCGCGGAACCCGCCGTTGAAAAAACGGAGGAACTCCCTCTCACGGATTCTGAAGACACGCCTCAGGGCTGACCCTCTACGAAGAGAAGATTGATTCAATGACGTCACGTGAAGCTTACATCCTGTTGAATATGGTTGAGGGTATCGGACCGGTCCGTGTGCGTGCCATGTGCGATGCACTTGGATCTCCGGAAGCTGTGCTGACGGCCCCGGCGGCGGCGCTGGGTGGCGTGCGGGGGATTGGACCTAAAATTGCGGAGAGCATTGTCTCGCAGCGGGGGGGCTTGGATGCCGGCCGTGAAGAAGAATCCGCCGCTAAGCTGGGTGCGCGTCTGATCACTCCGGTGGATGACGAGTATCCCGAGCCGCTGAAACAGATTTATGATCCGCCTCTGTGCCTGTATGTGCGCGGCACATTGGAGAAAAAGGATGAGCAGGCACTGGCCGTGGTGGGGACGCGCCGGGCCTCGCATTACGGGGCGGCACAGGCGGATCGGCTGGCGTTTCAGTCCGCGAACGCCGGGTTCACCATTGTCAGTGGTCTCGCCCGCGGCATCGACACCGTGGCGCACAAGGCGGCCCTGAAGGCCGGCGGCCGCACGCTGGCTGTGCTGGGTGGGGCCATCAACAAACTCTATCCGGCTGAAAATCGCGACCTGGCCGAAGAAATCGTGGAGCATGGGGCGTTGATCAGTGAGTTTACGCTGGGGCGCGAACCCGACCGCACCACCTTCCCGTATCGCAACCGCATTGTCAGCGGGCTGTCGAAGGGCGTCTTGGTGATCGAGGCCGGCGTGAACAGCGGCGCCATGAATACGGCCGGGCAGGCCCTGGAGCAGGGCCGCAGCGTAATGGCCGTCCCCGGCCGGGTGGATCTGGATGGCGCCCGCGGGCCGCATCGCCTGATCCAGAACGGCGCCCGTCTCGTCGAGGACTTCTCCGACATCCTCAAGGAATTTGAATTTCTCTTCCCGCCGGACGAGCAGGCCCGCCTGGTGCGCCAGCAGGATGCCCGCCAGCGCCTGACCCTGCTTCCCGACGAGGAGGCCGTGGTCCGCGCGCTGTGGACGGATGCAGAACTGGATTTTGATGTTTTAGTGCGGCGAACGGGACTGTCATCGGCGCAACTGATGACCGTCTCCATGCAATTGGAAATGAAACGCGTGATTCGCCGGCTTCCGGGCCGCCGATTGGCGCTGATGGATGAAATCCGCCAGTGGGATCTTCCCCCGGCAGATGAACCCTCTTGAATGAAAGGATAGATAAAATTATGGCAAAGAATCTGGTCATTGTGGAATCGCCGGCCAAGGCGAAGACCATCAACAAGCTGCTCGGCGGCGATTATATTGTGAAAGCCTCGATGGGGCATGTCCGGGATCTGCCCGAGCGTGCGCTGGGCGTGGATGTGGAAAAGGGCTTTGTGCCGCAATATGTGGCCATCAAAGGCCGTGCCAAGGTCCTGTCGGAACTGAAGACGCTTGCGGCCAAGGCCGAAGCCGTCTATCTGGCCCCCGATCCGGATCGCGAAGGGGAGGCCATCGCCTGGCATCTGCGCGAAGCCCTGCAGGGGAAATCTCCGGCGGACAAATTTCATCGCGTGACCTACAACGAAATCACCGCCCCGGCGATCCGCAAGGCTTTCAGCGAGCCGGGCGAAATCAATCAGCTCCGCGTGGACAGCCAGCAGGCGCGCCGGATCCTGGATCGCGTGGTGGGCTACAAAGTCAGCCCGATGCTGTGGCGCCGGATTCCGGGTGCCTCGAGCGCCGGCCGTGTTCAGTCTGTGGCGCTTCGCCTGGTCTGTGAGCGGGAGGTCTCCATCCGGGAGTTTGTGCCGGAAGCGTATTGGATCATCGGGGTGAAGGCGGCGAAGCAGGTGGACCCCAAGGCCCCGTTCACCGCCCAGCTGGCGCGCCTCAACGGCCAGAAGGTCGAGGTGAAGGACGAAGCGCTGGCCACTCGTCTGATGGGCGAACTGGAGAAGCGTGATCTGCGCGTGGCCGACATCATCTGCAAAGAGGTGCGGAAAAACGCGCCGCCGCCGTTTATCACCAGCAGCCTGCAGCAGGCCGCCAGCAGCGCCCTTGGATTTTCACCTTCCCGCACGATGCGGTTCGCGCAGAAGCTCTATGAAGGTGTGGATCTCGGCCATGGGTCGGCTTCCGGTCTGATCACCTATATGCGTACCGATTCGGTGACCATTTCCCAGGTCGCCCGCGAGGAGGCGAAAGCCTATATTCTGGAGGCTCACGGTCAGGAATTCCTGCCGGAGAAGCCCAACTTCTTTAAGAACCGCTCCAGTGCGCAGGAAGCGCATGAGGCCATCCGTCCGACGGATCCCACCCGTACGCCCGACCAGTTGAAGGATGTGCTGGATCGCGATGACTGGCGTCTCTATGACCTGATCTGGCGGCGCTTCATGGCCAGCCAGATGGCCCCGGCGCGCATTGCGCAGCGCACCGCCGAAATCGAAGCCGTCGGTGGAGCGGACGCGGGGGAGGATACCTTCCTGTTCCGCGCCACGTCCTCCGATTTGGTCTTCCCCGGTTTCATGCGGGTGTCCGGGCTGGAGGAGAAGAAGAAGAAGAATGCGGAAAGCGACGAGGTGGAAGTGCTGCCGCCGTTGGACAAGGGCGAAGGTCTCGACACCGTGGAGTGGCTGAACGACCGTAAGGAAACGCAGCCCCCGCCGCGCTTCACCGAGGCGTCTCTCGTCAAAGTGCTGGAAGAGAACGGCGTCGGCCGTCCGAGCACCTATGCGCAGATCATTTCGACTCTCCTGAACCGGAAGTATGTGGACCGCGAGAAACGCGCCCTGGTCCCTACGGATCTGGGGATGAAAGTCTTCGACTTCATCATCACGAATCTCAATGCGCTGTTCGATGTGCAGTTCACCGCCGGTATGGAGGAGGAACTGGATCAGGTCGAGGAAGGCAAGCTGGGCTGGACGGACATGCTGACGGTCTTCTACGAAAAATTCCAGAAATGGCTCGCGGTGGCCCGCGGACCGGCTGCGGATTCCGCCGCCATCGAAAAAATGCTTCTGGCCCTATCGGAGGTCAAGGAATGGCAACCGCCGATGAAACGTGGCACCAAGGTCGTCTATAGCGACGAGAAGTTCGTGGACTCCATCCGCCGTCAGTTCACCGAGAAGAAGCGCCCGATCTCCGGCCGCCAGCATGATGCGCTGGCCCGTCTGATCTTCCGCTATCAAGGTCAGCTGGCCGGCGCCAAGGCGTTGATCGAGGAGCTCAAACTGGTCGAACCGGAAGGGGAGGCCGAACGCAATGCGCCGCCGCGTCCGGAAACCGTGACCAAGCTCGCTCTGCTGGAGAAGGTCGAATTCGACCCGGCCCGGACCTTCGGCAAGAAGGTCTATGACGACAAGGAGTTCTGCGCCTCTTTGCGCAATCAGGTGGAGGGGGGCAAACGCCTCTCCCCGGCCCAGATCAGCTATCTGGACAAGATTCTGCGCAAGTATTCCAAGCAGATCCCGGACTTCGACAAGCAGGTGGAGGCCCTCGGCCTGACGGCGGAGCCCGAAGCGCCCGCGGAAGGCCATCTGGATGAGATCCTGGCCTTGTTTGATGCCGTGAAGGAATGGCGCCCTGCCACGACCCGTAAGGGGCGTTCGTGGGATGATCAGGAATTCCTGACTTCGCTGAAAACGCAGTATGAGCAGCGTAAGCAGCTGTCCTTCAAGCAGGTCAGCGCGCTGAAGCGGCTGGTCGCGACCTATATGACCCAGATTCCGAACTATGCGGAAGCGCAGCAGAAGTACAGCCTGCCCGAGCCTCGCGCCCCGAAGAAAAAAGCGGCGAAGAAGGTGGAAGAATAGGCGTTTGGGCCGGTCTATGGGTTCTTCGAATCCATCCAGAACATCCGGACGGACGTCGATGCGCCTGCATGCGCAGGTGCCGTCGCGCCCGGTGATTTCCGCGGCCGCGGTGTCGGTGGCCGATGATCCGGCTGTGGCGCAGTTTGTGAGCCATTTGCGTGCGGAACGCAATGCGTCGGACCACACGCTGTCGGGTTATCTGTCGGACATCCGCCAGTTCTGTGTGCAGCTGTGGGGCGAGAATGTTCAGCCTCCTTTTGCATGGAAAACGCCAGACCGTTATGCGGCCCGCCGTTTTCTGGCTTCGTTTCAGAAGGCAGGAAGGGCTCCGGCCACGGCCCGCCGCAAAATGTCGAGTCTGCGTTCCTTTTTCCGGTTTTTGATGCGGGAAGGCCTGGTGAAGGACAATCCCTTCAGCGGGCTCCAGCAGCCGAAAGCCAGTCGGCATCTGCCGAACGTGCTCAGTCAGGGCGAAGTCCTTCGCCTGCTGGAAGCCCCCGAGCACCTCCGAGAGGCCGCCCGCGCGACGGAGAAGAAAAAGGGCGTCTGCTTTGCCGACTATGCCGCATTGCGGGACACCGCGATTCTGGAATTGCTGTATAGTACGGGTATGCGGATCGCGGAATTGTGCGGTCTGACCGATGCCCGCCTGGACCTGCTGTCGGGTACGGCGCTAGTGCGGGGCAAGGGCAAGAAGGAACGCTTCTGTCCGATTGGACGCCCCGCGGTCGCAGCCCTGCAGGCGGCCCTGGACGCTCGCGACAGCTGGCTGGCCACCCTCGGGGTGGAACGGACCACGGCCCTGTTTGTGAATCAGCGGGGCGGACGGCTGACCCCGCGGTCGGTAGAACGGCAGCTGAAGAAATATCTGGCGGAGGCGCAGTTGAATCCGGCCGTGACGCCGCATGTGCTGCGGCACAGCTTTGCCACGCATCTGCTCGATGCGGGCGCGGATTTGCGCAGTGTGCAGGAACTGCTCGGTCATGCGAGCCTATCGACCACGCAGATCTATACGCATGTAAGCGTGGAACGATTGAAGGAAGAATATGGGAAGGCCCATCCGCGCGCCTGAGGCGCCGGAATCCATTGGAGAAATGAGAATGAAAAAGAATGTGTGTTTACTGGTGGCCGACGGGTCTGAAGAAATGGAAGTGGTGATCACCGCAGATGTCCTACGTCGTGCTGGCATCGGCGTGTTTCTGGCCGGAGTGGGCGAGAGCCGCCTGCTGACGGCTTCGCGCGGGGTGCGCCTCGCACCGGATGGTGCCTGGGATCCGGCTGAAGCCCAGCGCTTCGATGCCCTGATCATTCCCGGTGGCATCGGCGGAAGCCAGACCATGCGGGCAGACGAAAGCATCCGGCAGGTGCTTCGTGAATTTGTCGCAGCGGGGAAACTCGTGGCGGCCATCTGTGCGGGTCCGACGGTCCTGCAGGATGCGGGCGTGTTGGATAGCCGGACCTATACGAGTCATCCCAACAGCCGCGAGGAACTCGTGGCCGGCACCTGGGTGGACAAACCGGTGGTGGTGGACGGCACGATCGTGACGAGCCAGGCGCCAGGTACGGCCATTGCGTTTGGGCTCCAGCTGATTGAGCAGCTCGACTCCGCCGAGGAGGCTGATCGGGTGGCCGCGGGCTTGTGCGTGGAGCGATAGGTTGCAGATGAAAAAAGAACTGGGTATTCCTTTGGGGATGGAGCGTGTGGCCATCCCCGCGGATGCCGGCGATCTGCCGGTGCCGCATTTTATCGACTGCTTTATCCATGATGCGGAAGATCGCGCGGAAGCCTATGGCAATCAGCCCGGCAAGGGCCTCTTTATTCCAGGGGATTACCGCTATGCCTTTCAGGTGATCCAATGGCTGCTCCGCTCGGAGACCGTGGCCAAAGGCGTGTCCTTTCTGGAATGGGGAAGCGGGCAGGGGATGGTCGCCATTCTGGCTTCGCTCCTGGGCCTGAAGGCATCCGGCGTTGAAATCGACGAGAAACTGGTGTGGGAGTCCCGTGAACTGGCGGCCCGTTATGACACGCTCGTCGAATTTGAGCACGGCAGCTACGATCCTGACTCGGAAGACCTGGAGGTTGTCACCGCCGAGGGGCGCGACATGGTCTATGTCTATCCGTGGCCCGGCGAAGAGGCCTTTTTCCTGCAGCTGTTCGCCGGGACGGCTCCCGCCGGCGCCCTGCTGATGATGTGCTTTGGCCCCGAAGACATCCGCCTGTACCAAAAGAAAGGGGACTGAGCCCATGACCCGGATTTTCATCCATACCTGCTGCGCGCACTGCTTGGCCAAGCTTCTCACCGGCCTGAAGGCCGATGCTGCCGACTGGGAGCCTGTGGTGTATTGGGACAACCCGAACATCCATCCGCTGATCGAATACCGCCGTCGCCTCAAGGCGGTGAAGATGCTGGTCGAGCGCGCCAACCTGCCGTTTGTCTCTGAGGAAAGCTACGGGCTCGTGGAGTTCTGTCGCGCCATCCACGGGCACGAAGAAGTGCCCGAACGCTGCCGGAGCTGTTATGCCCTGCGCTTGGGAAACACAGCCCGGGCCGCCCGCGAAGCTGACTGCACCGTCTTTACATCGACCCTGGTCACCAGTTCGCACCAGGACCATACCCTGATCCGTGAGGCGGGGGAGACCGCTGCTGAACGGGAAGGCCTCACCTTTTTCTATCGCGATGCCCGGAAGGATGAAGCGGATGCCGCGCTGGTGAAAATGTTGTATCATCAGCAGTATTGCGGATGTGTATTCAGCGAATACGACCGCTTCAAGGACACCCGGACCCACCTGTGGGAGGGGTCGCAACAGCCTTCCCCTTGAACGATTTTCAACCTGAGGGGCTTTTCCAAAGGAATTTAAACGCTTTTTCTCTTGCGTGGGGCAGGGGGGCAGTCTATAGTTCGCCCCCTATTTATTCAGGAGAGAATTATGTCTACAGTTTGTCAGATTTGCGGGAAAAGCGCCTCAGTGGGCGCACGAATTATTCGTCACGGATTGGCCAAGAAAAAGGGTGGCATCGGCCTCCATACCACGGCAATTACAAAGCGCACCTTCAAGCCCAACCTGCAGAAGATGCGGGCCAAGGTGAACGGCAGTGTGAAGCGGATTACGGTGTGCACCTCCTGCCTCAAAGCGGGCAAGGTCACCAAGCCGTAGGAGAAGCGGACCCCCGTCTTCCCCTTTCATATCCGGGTCGCAGGACCCACGGAAAACACCCCGCCGCGCCTGCGCGTCGAGGTGTTTTGTTCTATTTGAATTTCCCCTGAAACGGAGAGAACACCATGAGCGAACAGAAACCGAAATCCAAACCCCAGATCAGTCTGGACGGGAAAACCGCCGAACTCGAAGTGCTGACGAGCACCATGGGCGAGAAGGCCGTCAATGTCAGTCGCTTAAAGGCGGACCTCGGAGGATTCACCTATGACCCGGGCATGGCCAATACCTGTGCCTGTCGGAGTGCCATCACCTACGTGGATGGCGAGAAGGGGATTCTGCGTCTGCGTGGCTATCCTATCGAGGTGCTCACGGAAAACTGTAGCTTCGTCGAGGTGTCCTACCTGCTGATCCATGGCGCGCTTCCGAATAAAGAGCAGCGGAACCGCTTTTCCCAGCTGATGAATACCCATTCGATGCTGCATGAGGATATGCGCAGCTTTTTCGGTAATTATCCGGAAGGGTCCCATCCGATGGCGGTGCTTTCCGCGATGGTCGTGTCCCTGTCGAGTTTCTATCCCGCGATGCCGCTGGATACCGATCAGGAAGAAATTGATATCACCACGACGCGCCTGCTCTCCAAGCTGCGTACGATTGCCGCGTTCTCCTACAAGAAGTCGATCGGCGAGCCGTATATCTATCCCAGCCATAAATACAACTACAGCGCCAACTTTCTCAACATGATGTTCCGCTCGCCGGTATCCCTCTACAAGGCCAGCAAAGAAGATGTCTCCATTATGAACAAGCTGCTGATTCTGCATGCTGATCATGAGCAGAATGCTTCGACGACGGCGGTTCGTTTGGTCGGTAGCACCGGCGCCAATCTTTACGCCAGCATCGCGGCTGGCATCTGCGCTCTGTGGGGCCCCCTGCACGGCGGCGCTAACCAGGCTGTGATCGAAATGCTCGAAGCCGTTCATTCCGATGGCCTCACCACCGATCAGATCGTTGCGAAGGCCAAGGACAAGAATGATCCGTTTCGCCTGATGGGCTTCGGCCATCGCGTCTATAAGTCCTATGATCCCCGCGCCATTGTCGCCAAAGAGCTGTGCAAGGAACTAGTCGCGCGCAAGAATCCGGATGATCCCCTCCTGGACATTGCACTCGGACTCGAGGATCGCGCGCTGTCCGATGCCTACTTCCAGGACCGCAACTTGTACCCGAATGTGGATTTCTACACCGGTCTCATCTATCGCGCTCTCGGCTTCCCCAAAGAAATGTTCACCGTGCTCTTCGCGCTCGGGCGGCTGCCCGGTTGGATTGCCCAGTGGCAGGAACTGCACCGCGATCCCGAAAATCGCATCATGCGTCCCCGCCAGATTTATACCGGACCGGTGGAGACCAAGTTTGTACCCATCGAGGATCGCCCCTGATCCCATGCGCAATCTCCCTCCAGAAAAAGGCCCCGATCCTGCCGAAGCCGCAGCGCTTGCCGCGGCGGAGGAACGCAGCCGCCGTGTTGAGGTGAAATTCCTCGAAGGCGTCCGCTCGCGGCTGCCCACGCATCCCGCCGTGGTCGAATCTCTCGGTTGCCTCTATACCGAGATGGGGGAGTATCAGGAAGGTCTCAAGGCCGATCAGCAGATGGTCGAGATGGAGCCGCATTCGCCCATCGCCTGGTATAATCTCGCCTGCAGCCTGTCTCTGACCGATCAGATCGATGCCGCCTTTTCCGCGCTCGAAAAAGCCATTTCCCTCGGCTATAACGATGCCGAATGGATGCAGGAAGATGACGATTTCCGTCCCATCTGCACCGATCCCCGCTTTGTGCGCCTTTTGGCCCAAATGCTCGCCCGCAAGGCCTAAAAAGACCTCCCAGGCCCGTTTTATAGCGCAAAAAGCCTATTTTTGGCCAAAAATCACCATTTTTGATGAAAAATGGGCTGTGTTGCGAAAAACGTCGGGACTCGATTCACATGAAGTGTCTATTCTATGGGGTAAGCCTCAATTTGAGTGTATTTGTATAGTATTATACTGATGGTAATTAGTAGATTATTGCGAATACTGCTTGCTAGGCGAATATCTCAAGATTATTCTTTCCTTATAAGACACATCAATATTTTGGGTGAAGTGTGCTTACAACTTTTCCCAAGTTTGGAGTGGGTCCGTTTGTTAAAAGGGTGGTGGAAAAATGAAGACCGGACAAAGGGTGGTATGGGTTCTGGTGGCAGTGGTGGTTCTTGTTTTTGCGATGGGGTGGTTCGCTTCGCAAAAAGAGAGGCCAACCGTGTCGAGTAATGGGGTTACGGAATCAAAGGAGTTACTGGCCTCCGGTCCGATCAATCAGCCTATGGATCCTCAGGCCGAAAGCCCTACACTTCCAGAAGTGCTTCCGGATACAGCACAGGCTCCAAGCGAGCCGATCCAGGATGAAGCCTCTCCTGTGGCCGAGGCTCCCTGGACCCGATTCGCACAGGCGGAGGTGATCGAAAGTCGGGAAAGCCAGCCGGATGCGAATGGTCTTGTGGAGCGGATCCGCATTGTGAAGACCGGGATGAAGTATCCCTATGTTCGAATCGTGGAAAAAGTGCCAGCCGGTGCGGTTTCCCTGTCCACTCCCATGAGTTTTCAAGCTGCTGTTGCCGACCATATGCTGGTGCGGGTTCGGAATGGCCTGACCGAAGAAAAAGTGGCGACCCTCGCCGCACAGAACGGATTCAGTATTCGCAAGAAGATGCTGGCCCCGGACACCTATCTGATTGCTTTTGATGAGACTTCCATTGATGCCCTGCCGCAGGCGCTTGAAGCCTTTTCAGCGGAAGTAAATGCCGTTCGATATACCGAGCCGGATGTTCTGGTATTTTCCAGCGCCATAACGCCCAACGATCCATCCTTTAGCCAGTTGTGGGGGATGCAGCAGAGCACGGACAAGGATATCGATGCCCCCGAAGCGTGGGATCTGGATCAGGGATCCAGCCAGGTGGTCGTTGCAGTGATCGATACCGGGATCGATCAGGCTCACGAGGACCTAGCGGCTAATATCTGGCGCAATCCCGGCGAAATATCCGGGAACGGTCTGGACGATGACGCAAACGGATTTATCGATGATGTAGTCGGTTGGGACTTTTGCAACGACGACAGCGACCCGTATGATGACAACTCCCACGGCACCCATTGCGCGGGCACGATTGGGGCGATTGGCAATAACGGGATCGGCGTGGCTGGCATCAACTGGAATGTGAAACTGATGGCGGTCAAGTGCATGAATTCCGGCGGCAGCGGATTCATTTCAGATGCGGTAGACGCCATCTACTACAGCACGCAGCAGGGGGTGCGGCTGACTTCGAACTCCTGGGGCTATTATGGCTGGCAGCAATCCCTGAAGGATGCCATTGAGGATGCCGCGAACAGCAACATTCTGTTTGTGGCCGCCGCAGGAAATGAGGTGAACAACAATGAGACGACCCCGGCCTATCCCGCCTCTTTTGATTCGGACAATATCATTGCTGTGGCGGCAACGGATGCAGACGATGCTCTGGCCTGGTTCTCCAATTATGGTCAAACCACTGTGGATCTGGGTGCCCCCGGTGTGGATATCTACAGTACGGTTCCCACGGCTCAGGGCAAATATGCCTCTTTCTCCGGCACGTCGATGGCCACGCCGCATGTCGCCGGCGCCTGTGCCCTGGTGGCGGCCCATACACCGTCTTTGACGGCGGCGCAGATCAAGCAGTGCATTCTGGACAGTACAGACCCGATATCCGCTCTGTCCGGCAAAACGGTGACCGGGGGGCGTCTGAATCTGTATACGTGTCTTTCCGGTGACGCGCCTCTGGATCCGCCAGCGGCTCCTTCCGACATGTCGGCGGTTCCCTTCACGGACCGTGTCGAGTTGGCTTGGGTGGACAATGCCACCAACGAAACGGAATTGGTGGTGGAATGTCACGAAGGCTGGATGAATATTCCAGACTATATTTCGTTGCCTGCAGACAGCACAACCCATACGGATACGAACGTGACCAGCGGACAGACCTATCGTTATCGCGTCAAGGCTGTGAATGACATAGGGGAATCCGCCTACTCGGCTTTGGTCACAGCCGTAGTTCCCGGTGCGGCGGATGCCTGGGATCCGGGAGATGATATCGGAACGGGAGCCACGCTACTGGGCTCCATCACGACGAATGAAACCTCGCATGGACCCCATACCCTGTCCGGTACAGATGCGGCAGATTGGTTTGCAGCTGAACTGGTGGACGGGAATACATACAACTTCAATGCCATCGGCGGTACCGGGGATACCTATGCGGATCTGTATCGTGACGCCTCCGGAACCCTGTCGCTCGCTTCGGATGATGACGGCGGCGGCGGGCTGATGTTCCTCTTCGAATACACGGCCGACTCCAATGCGACCTACTTTATCCGCGTACGTACAGAACCCGCAGAGGGGAATGCGGCCTATGACTTCAAGGTCAGCCGGACCGACGGTATAAATCTTCCCCCGCAGGTCGACTTGACCAGTCCGGTGTCCAATGCGGTCTATCAGGTGCCGGCCACGATTTCCCTTTCTGCGATGGCTTCCGACCCGGACGGTACCATTGCAGAAGTGCTATTCTACAATGGCGCAACGCTTCTCGGTACGGATGCAACTTTGCCGTATTCATATTCCTGGGAGGCCGTTGCAGCAGGAAATTATACGCTCACTGCGGTGGCAAGAGATAATCACGGTTCTTCTGTCATGTCGGCTCCCGTTCTTGTGGCGGTGAATGCACAGCCGTCTGTCCATATCACCAGCCCGAGCAACGGTATTTCCGTTGTAGAGGGCGCCCCTGTTTCTGTTGAGGCCGTTGCGACGGATCCGGACGGGATTATCAGCCAGCTGACATTTTATGATGGTGAAACGCTGCTGGGAACGGATGAGTCGTCCCCCTACAGCCTAGTATGGACCAACGCTCCCCTCGGAAGTCACAGCCTGACTGCACAGGCCGTTGACGACAGAAGCGGTACGGCAACATCTGAAGCCGTCGCCCTGTCGGTGGTGTCATCCAATCCGGTCCTGTCGGTAGTACCGACGAACTTCAGTCTCCAGGTGCGAATGGGTGAGAATGTGCCCTCGGGCTCCTTCACGGTTGCCAATGCGGGCAGCGGGACAATGAATTACAGCATCTCGGACAGTCTGGCCTGGCTTACCGTGTCCCCGACCAATGGCAGCACGGGGGCAGAGAATACTCATGTCATCACCTATTCCACAGAGGGTCTGGCGCCGGGAACGTATACGGGGAGCCTGTCGGTCGTGGCCGGAGGCGCCTCCGGATCACCACAAGACATCGCGATGACTCTGCTGGTGACTTCCAATTCGGTGGAAGAGGGTCTGGTGGCTTATTATCCGTTTAACGGGAATGCGAACGATGAAAGTGGAAATGGACATCATGGCACGGTCAATGGACCGGTTTTGGCTTCGGATAGGCTGGGCAACACGAATGCCGCCTATGCATTCTCCGGCGGGCTGCAGAACATCGACTGTGGAGACCCGACAAACAACGCATTTGATCTGACCGGCGATGCGACCCTCATGGGCTGGATTTCCTACTCTGAAGCCTTGCCTCGCCCGGGCTACTGTGATGCGTTAGTCGGGAAAGACGTGAGCGGGGGTGGGTATGATAAATGGATTTTCGGAGCACAGCGCGACGGACTGACCTTCCATCTGAACCGGCAGGGTTATTGGAGCACCTGGGCCTACTCCGATCCGTTCTCCATTCAGACCAATCAATTCTATCATGTGGCGGTGGTGAAAACGGGAGATACCTACACCTTCTATATCGACGGCCAGCCCATGGGATCGACAGAGATGCCTTACTCGCTTGGGGACGTGGATGCCCCCCTCACCATTGGGTTTGCGGAAGAGGGGATTGCCCATAACGGGACCATTGACGAAGTACGCATCTATGATCGCGCATTGGCTCCGGACGAAATCTGGGAGCTGTATGGCGGAGGGGTGGCATCCATTGATGGCACGATCAGCTATGGCGGGTCGGAGACCGGCCAGATTATCGTGGCGGCAGGAGAGTATGCTTCCACGATTGAAGCGCCGGGCGCGTATCGCTTAGAGGATTTGCCTACGCCTCAGTCCTATCGTGTTTCTGCATTCTACGATGTCAACGGCAACGGTGAACGTGAGCAGACGGAGCCCTACGGTGAATATGCCGGGAATCCCTTCGACTTGAACGATGACCTGTCCGGTGTGGATATCCTCCTGACGGTTCCCAGTCCGGTTGAAGATGGGCTTGTCGCGTATTATCCATTCAACGGGAATGCCAACGATGAAAGTGGAAACGGCCACCATGGAACGGTGAATGGGCCGGTGTTGACGGACGACCTTCTGGGGAATGCGGATTCCGCATATGCGTTTGCTGGCGGTACTGAAAATATCGATTGCGGTAATCCGACAAATAATTCATTGGAACTCACGGGCGATGCAACGCTCATGGGCTGGATGTCCTTCGATAATGAATTCTCATCCTCCCCGTATATTCCGGGCTACTTTGCTCCTTTGATCGGAAAGGATGTGGGAGGAAATCAGTACAATAAATGGTTCTTAAGTGCATATAAAGACGGACTGACTTTCCATGTGAATGGATCGGCCTACTATTCGGGACAATGGGCGTATTCCGATCCTTTCTCATTTGAGTTGAATCGGTTCTACCACGTTGCCGTGGTGAAAACAGGCGACACCTATACTTTCTATGCCGATGGGCAACAGAAGGGCTCGGCGACTCTGTCTATTCCGGTCACAGACGTGGAGGCTCCTCTCACCATCGGCTATGCCGAACCCAGCTATGTGCATCGCGGAGCCATTGATGAAGTGCGAATCTATAACCGCGCCCTATCTCCCAGCGAAGTCTGGGAGCAGTACGGCGGGGGGGAGGCGGCTTCGATTAGCGGTACCATCAGCTATAGCGGACCACAGACGGGCCAAATCATTATATCAGCTGGAGGGTATAGCGGCACCATCGGAGCCCCGGGCGCCTATAGCATCCGTAATCTGCCCGTGCCACAAACCTGCAGTATTTCAGCATTTTGCGATGACAACGGCAATGGGGTGCATGACCGGACGGAGCCCTATGGCGAATATGCAGGCAACCCGGTCAATCTGACTGGCGACCTGACGGGTGTGAATATTACGCTTACAGACCCAATTTTGATTGATGAAGGCCTTGTGGCCTACTACCCGTTCAATGGGAATGCCAATGATGAAAGCGGGAATGGGAACCATCCCCAGATCAACACAGCCTCGCTTGTCTCCGACCGGTTTGGACATGCGGATGCCGCCTATTACTTTGATGGCACCACCTATATTGAAATGACCAACAGCCTGCCGGACATGGACAACGTGTCCATCAGTTTGTGGGCGAACGTTGATACCCTCAGCAACCACATGATATTTTTGTTTGAGGGTGATAGCCGGTCCTATCAAGATCTGGTTGCGGAGATCATCCCCGACAATCCCAGGTTTGTGACCAAGGGCTTCAACGAGACTGCGCGGATGCCTTGGAGTTCAGCCGGAATCAGCCCGGGGCAATGGTGCCATCTGGCGTTTGTGGCCAACCATTCAACCTCCACCAAGCAAGTTTGGTTGAATGGGCAACTGATCGCTTCTTCCACCGCCCTTCCGGGACCCTACTGCGTTGGCTACCACTACAATCTCCAATTGGGCCGGTTCAAAGACCGTGACGGGGGCGAGAGTCACTACCAGTTGAGCGGTTTCATGGATGATATCCGCATCTACAACCGCGCCCTGTCCTCCAACGAAGTATCGCAGCTCTACGGCGGCGGCAGCGGGGCCATCAGCGGCACGATCCACTACAGCGGGTCGCCGTCGTCGT
>Ga0075121_1000579_pt1 | contig 25178 bp, 22 predicted proteins | sample AntAceMetag02UKG_FD_69793 | JGI IMG/M metagenome (GOLD analysis project Ga0075121, IMG submission 69793) | Saline lake microbial communities from Ace Lake, Antarctica - Antarctic Ace Lake Metagenome 02UKG | ecosystem: Environmental > Aquatic > Non-marine Saline and Alkaline > Saline | place... | reverse complement strand
GGAAGCTGTATTAAAGTGTGCCCTGTTGATGCAATTAAAAAAACTGCTGATGGAAGGGTGGAAGTAGATAAAGAAATTTGTATCGGTTGTAAAAAATGTGTTGCTGTTTGTCCCACTGGTGTAATGAAAATGATTCCTTACGATGCAGATTATTTTGTAGCCTGTAATTCAAAAGATAAAGGTGGTGTTGTAAGGAAAACTTGTAAAGTAGGCTGTATTGGATGCAAAATATGTGAAAAGAAATTTCCGGAAGCTGGATTTGAAGTAAATAATTTCCTTTCTGTAGTCAATTATGAAAGTGCCGGTATAGATCGGGAAGGGGCTGCAGAATTATGCCCTACGAATTCTATATGCAAAATTAATTAAATAGGTATACAATACTTGTTAGTCGGATATTATTTATGAAATAAATCAGGTTTGATCCTCTTTATAGGTGTGTAAAATAAAGTAACTATGAATAAAAAAAAGATTATATTAGGTATTTACAGTCAAAAACCTCTTGGAACACAAGTGGAAGACTTGGAATATAGTTTATTTCATTGTTACAAACCGCTTCTAACTTATCTATATACACATGAAGATATTAAATTTGTTCTTTATATTTCTATTATTATACTGGAATGGTTTGAGAATACCTATCCTGAAATCAACATGTTAATTAATGATATGGTAAAAAGAAAACAGCTTGAAATGTTATCAGGTGGGTACTATGATCCAATTCTGACTATTCTACCACTAAAAGACAGAGCACTTCAGATAGAAATGTCTACTACTTATTTACGTAAAAGATTTGGTAAAAGACCAAAAGGTGTTTGGATTACTGATCAAATTTGGGATCCTTCACTGGTTAGTACGTTTAAAAGTTGCGGAATAAATAATGTAACAATAAACACTTCAAATAAGATACAAAAAAAAGAGAGACTATCACCCTTTACCATGCAGGAAATGGGAAATACAATAAATATTTTTCCTATAAGTAAAGAGTTTTCAGATGCTGTTTTAGCGAATAATATGAAAGCGGTATTAGAAGAATATTCTGTTTCGGTTAAAAAAGGTGGCCCGGTAACAATAATGCTGGATGCTAATAAATTGATTTCAGAATTTATTTTAAAAGACGGTAAAGAGTTAATAGGACTTCTTGAAAACCTATTTGAAACTGTTAAAACTAATAATATTACAACGACTTTACCGCAATTAGAATCTCAAAATAGTTCAGCTTTTGATAAAAAGTATTTAGCTTCAGGTTGTTTTAATTCAATGTCTGGGAAAATAGCCAATTACAATGAAATGTTTCTGAGATATCCAGAATTAAATTTTTTGTATGGTAAGCTGAATTATTCCCAAAAACTAACAAGTAGTATAAAAAAAGAAAAAAGTTTAAAAAAGATTTCCGCTCTGGAAATTTTGAAAGGAGAAAGTTTTGGCGCTTTTACGTTTTCGGATTGGGGTGGGTTATATTACAATTATCTTAGAAAAGAAAATTACTCTCATTTAATCGAAGCAGAGAGATCCTCCAGAGAAAAAGGACTATTTTCATCAGCAATAGCTCCTTTTGATTTTGATTTTGATGGATTAGATGAATTCATTTTTCGCGGGAAAAATATTACTGCGATTGTAGATGCTAAAGGTGGCTGCCTTGCAGAGTTGGACTATTTAGTTACATCCTGGAATTACCTTGATACTTTTGTGGGGCATTCAGATGAATCTATAGAAACTGCTCAGATTTTAGGTGTTAATGGAAAAAAACAAAACTCTTTTTCTGATATTTTTATTCATCCTCAGTTTGATCTTAAGAATTATAAAAAATATAGTGAGAAAAGGGTTTATACAACAGAATCACAACTTTATACATTAAATAAACTTGATAAGAATAACCGTAAAATTTCCTTTTCCATAGAAGTAGAGTTGCCTTATTATTCTGAAAAAAAGTTGTTGGTAGATAAAAACTATGCTTTTAAAGCAAACTCACTTGAAGTAAATTATAAAATAAAGAACTCGACATTGGAAAAAGTAGAAACAAAATTTGGAATTGAGCAAAATATATCTTTTGCATTTGAAGGTGATGATTTTCTTGGGATGGTTGCTGAAGATTCGCAACACGTCAGAAAAATTGGTGATGGTAAAGTTACTATGTTTAATGTTAAGAAAATTGTAATCAAAGATAATTTTAAGAAAACGTTATTAACCTTAACTTCTGATAAAAGGTATACTTTATTTAAAAATACCTATAATACTCAAATAAATACATTATTTGGGGAAGAAGAAATTTATCAGTATTCAATACTGCTTCCTGTATGGGATTTGGATCTTGAACCAGGAGAAGTGTGGCAATCTTCTTTTGAAATCAGGATTGAGAAAATTAAATAGAATTATTAAATTGATTCATATAAAAAGGATTTGATATGCTTACTGAATATATTCCTATTCTTGAAAAACTTATAAAAGAAGTTCAGGATGCCTGGAGGCGTCTTTGACTCAGTTACTTTACAGAAAGAGTTGAATGTACTCGAACAAAAAACTTTTACACCAACATTTTGGAATAACCGGGAAGATGCAGAAAAAACTTATTCCAGAATATCCTTTATAAAAGAGACTCTTGATCCATGGACTAAATTACTGAACGAAACTCAGGAAATTAGTGATTTTTACGATCTTTATAAAGATGAACCTGATTTAAGCGAAGTTGAAGATGATATTTCAAATCAGATTATGAGAGCTAAAAAGAATTTTGATGTTTTATATATTAAATCACTTCTTTCAGAAAAATATGATAGAAATAATGCTTTTATAACGATTCATTCGGGAGCTGGTGGGACTGAAGCCTGTGACTGGGTGAATATGCTTCTTCGTATGTACCTGCGCTGGATCGAAAAGAGGGGATTTAAAGTACAAATTTTAGATATCCTTGAAGCTGAGGGCGGTGTTAAATCTGTAACTCTGGAAGTGTCAGGAAAAAATACCTATGGCTACTTAAAGAGTGAATCAGGCGTACACCGTTTAGTTAGAATTTCTCCTTTTGACTCAAATAAAAGAAGACATACTACTTTTGCCTCAGTACACGTATCTCCTGTAATTGAAGAGATGGGAGATGTTGAAATTCGCCCCGACGATATTCGAATTGATACTTATAGAGCCTCCGGCGCTGGTGGCCAGCATGTTAATAAAACTGATTCTGCGGTTCGCATAACTCATTTTGAAAGCGGTCTTGTAGTTCAATGTCAGAATGAAAGAAGCCAGCATAAAAATAAGTCTATGGCTATGAAGGTGCTTTCATCTCGCCTATATGAATATTACAAAGAAATTAATGAAGCAGAAAAATCTAAACATAGTATTGAAAAAAAAGATATTTCCTGGGGAAATCAAATACGCTCCTATGTATTTCAACCATATACTATGATAAAAGACCACAGGACATCCCTACAATCAGGAAATATTCAGGCTGTAATGGATGGTGATATAAATATGTTTATAGAAGCGTACTTACAATGGAAAATGAAGTAACAGCAGGAGTTCTCCAATTTAAAATCTCTTTTATAAGCATATTTGTGGTGCTGTTTCTTTTCATCTCATCTTCAATCTTATTTGGTGTAACGACAGCGGCAAAAAGTAGTAGTGATTCTAATCCAATAGTATTATTGAATGAAGAGCAAAATATGCTTTTCAGAACAGAGCCCTGGCGGATTGGGGTGACTGAAATATTGCTGAACATAGAAAATCCACAATCAGATGATTATCTTGTCTATGATTATCTAAGTACATTACTTCTAGAGCAAATAAAACTCTTCAATATTCATGTTTTAAATGAAAAAGAAATAGAATATTTGTTGAAGCAGAATTTATTTAATTTTGAGGGTGGGGGTGTCTATGATTATGAATTATTCAGCAGGGTTTACAGCAGTAATCTGGATTTTCTCCGGAATCAGGAAGAAATGAGTTTACCAGATAGTAGTTCGGAAGAAAATAATTTCGAGAAATCAATTATAGAATCAGGAAGAATCCCGGTTACTATTGTTACCAATGATAAGGAACAATACTTGCCTTATATAAATTATGGCGATAAAGTTACTTCTTTAGTAGTTTCTAAAGAGTATAATTTAGAATCTATAATAAGTAGTGAAATAGATAAGATTGGTAAAGTATATATATATCGTATGTTTCGATTCTCTCCTGCGATATCTGAACCGATAATGCTGTTTGAGTTTTCATTTACTAAAAATACTCTGTATACAATCGATAATAAAATTCTTGATGCGCTTTCATCAGGTATTGGCGGGTATCTACGATCTACTTTTGAGATAAAAACGGATGTTTCTGATGTGCAAGTTCTAATAGATAATGATTTTTATTCAATTTCTGATATAGGATTAAAAGTATTACCACCTGGAGAATATGAGATACATATTTTTTCAAAGAAAAATAGTTACCACGATATAAATATATATAGGCTTGAACCTGGAAAAATTACTACAATCGAACCGTTTATACCTTTTCCAGAAAAAATTCTTCTTTCTCTAAGTATATATCCATTTTATGCAAATATTATCACTGAATCTCAAATTAAATCAAAGACCCCTTCTAAAATAAGAAGCACATTGAATGATCAAATTACCTTGTTTTCTGAAGCTGGAGGATATATTTCTCAAAACTTGGTAATTTCAAATCAAATATATACCGAAGTCCCATTTTCACTACATCTACGACCAGCTTGGATGGGTTTAGATTCTGAACTTAATTACGGTCAAATTTCCTTTTATAATTCATTGGCAGCGTCCATTCTAAGCTTACCAGCTTCAGTATTATTATATGGTTTAGCGTCAGAATATAATTTACCTATTTACCAAGCCGCACTTGGAGCTTCTCTGGCTATAAATATTTCTTTACTACTTGATACGATTATTAGTTTAGTAGATTATTATCACAGGACAGAAGTTCTATAAAATATTTAACAAACTGGGTTATTACATGAAAAAAAGTTTTGGAAATAGATTGGCATCTCTATTTAAATCAAAGAAACAGTATGATGAAGATTTTTTTGAAAAACTTGAAGATTTACTGATTGAAGGAGATTTAGGTGCAGTTGAAGCATTTGAAATCTCAAAAAAGCTTCAGGTTTTGTGTAAAAAACGACAGGTTTCAGATGTAGAAGCATTAAACATACTTAAAGAAGAGTTATCTCAATATATAAAATCCTATTTACCTGTTATCGAAAAAGATACATTAAATTTGCTATTGGTATTAGGAGTTAATGGTGTCGGAAAAACGACTACCATAGCAAAATTAGCAAGCAAGTACTTAACTGATGGCTATAGCACTGTTATGAGTGCTTCAGACACATTTAGGGCGGCTGCCTCAGATCAGCTGCAGTTACATGCTGACCGTGTTGGATGTCGCATAGTAAAACAAAACCCAGGATCTGATCCAGGTGCAGTTATTTATGATACTATAACAAGTGCATTAGCAAAAAAAGAGCAGATTATACTTGCTGATACCGCTGGCAGAATGCATACAAAAGATAATTTACTTAAAGAGTTACAGAAAATTGATAAAATTATTTGTAATCGTATACCTATTAGTAACTACACGAAAATTCTTGTTATTGACAGTACTACGGGGCAAAACGGAGTTCGTCAGGCAGAAATATTTAATAATGCGATAGGTGTTGATGCAATTATTCTTACAAAATATGATTCTGCTTCGAAAGGCGGCAGTATCGTACAAATTGGTAAAAAATTAAATATTCCGATCTGTTTTATTGGAACCGGAGAGACATATAAAGATATCTCAATTTTTGATAAAGAGGAATTTCTTAATACATTACTTGGGATAGAGTAGGTTAAAAATGAAGAAGTTTTTTTGTTTTTTTAGTTTATTAATAATACTAATAATAAGTACAGTAAGTAGTGCTGGTAATGTATTTTATGCTTCAAATAGCATAGGAATGAAATTACATGAAATAATTGAACCAGAATTCAACAACTATGAGTGGGTGCTAAAAGGAACTGCTGATAATGAGATTCTTAATGAAACATTATATTATAAGGGTACAGAGATTTGGTTTGTTGAAAGTATCTATCAGGATCAGGGAAGGGATGTTACAAAAGTATATCCTGACGGTTTAGTTTATAAGAGTAAATATAGAGATAATCTTCTTATCGAAGAGAGTTGGGAGAACCCTGAGGAGCAGATAAAATCAGTAAATTATCAATATTTTTCAGGGGAACTGTTGAAGAAAACCGAATATGATGGAGAATTTATTTCTGAAACTACAAATTATGTGAGAAAATCTGATGGAAGCCTGCATTTAAGGCAAACAAAGTATCATTTCAATGATTTCAGTGAAATTTTAATTATTGGCAGTAATACAAATATCTCAAAAACAGCATTAGGAAGAAAAGGTGATTTCTCATTAATAAAATCTTTTCAAAATGGTTTGCAAATAACTGAAAAATGGGTTTCCGGAACTAAAATCACCAATGATCAGGAAATACAACCAACACAATCAGGGGAACTTATTATTTCTGAAAAAACTCCTGAAGGTATTAATATAACAAGTTATTACGCTGAAAATGGGAACCTGGATCAACAAATCATTGAGACTGAAGACTCAACTGAAACCATTTTGAATTCTTATGATACTGATAATTATTTAATTTCTAAAACTATAATTACCCAAGATAGTAAAACAGTTATAGAATATACAAATAATGCTGAAGGGCTCCCTGAAACTGAGAATACCTATGAAGATGGTTTGCTCATCAAAAAAATTACTTTCCTCGAAACGGGTAACCGTGAAGATATTTATAAGGAGGGTTCTTTATACTTAATCATAATATATGAAGAAAATGGACAAACAATAAAGGAATCTAAACTTGCAGGAGAATAGAGTAACAGATTTACAATGGATTTTATTCACTTCATTTAAGTATTTTACATCAGGTAAAAATAAAAAGATTCGTTTTGCAACTTTTCCTATAATAGGTATAGCAGCTGGCTTTATTGCTGTAATAATAATTATTGGAATTATGAATGGTCTCCAGCAAGGTTATCTTAATGATTTGATTGAAATTGATTCTTACCATGCTAGAATTACCATTGAACCGGATACCGATGTTGGAAAACTCCAGGAAGTATTAAATAATACCCAATTTGTACAAAATACATTTGAATTTTTAGAACTTGAAGGAGTTCTTCGGTCATCCAATGGTGGTTCGCAACCCTGTCTGATTAAAGGTCTCCCTTCAAATATATATACTCTTGATTCTGGTTTTGCTCAAGAACTAACAATTTCTTCAGGAAATTTTTTTATTGATTCGATAGATGAAGTTGTTTTAGGAAGAAATCTTGCAGTTAATATTGGCGCTGGAGTAAATTCAATAGTAGAGTTATTGGTGTTGGGAGAGGGGAAAACTGTCAATTTTGTGCCAATTGAAAAGAAGATGATAGTTACGTCAAAAGTCGGTACAGGTTATCCTGAAATTGATGATATGATCTGCTTTGTCAATATTTCACTATTAAAAAAAATGCTGCCGAAGACAGTACCTCAAATTGGCATTAAGCTTTATGATAGTGAAAAGATTAATGATTTTGTAAAAGAGGCTGTTAAAATTGATGGGGTTAAATCAGTTGAATCCTGGATAGACCTTAATCGTTCACTTTATTCAGCACTAATGCTAGAAAAATACAGTATGTTTGTCATCCTTTTTCTGGTTTTCGTTGTAGTTGCCATAAATATAAAGAGTTCATTGGAAAGAGTTGTCTTTTCACATAAAAAAGATATAGGGTTAATGACAGCTGTAGGAGCAACAAAAAAGAATTTAGCATCAGTCTTCATTTTACAAGGCATATATATTGCTATTATTGGAATTGTATTAGGATTAATAATAGGTATACTATCTGCAATTAATATAAATCAAATTTTTTTATTAATAGGGTTCTTAATAAAAACACTCACGGGGTACAGTTCGCGATTTTTTAGTTACTCTTTTCCGGTAAAAATTGTACCGCGAGAACTTATTATAGTTTCTTTAGGGATTCTATGTTTAAGTATTTTTGCCTCATGGATGGCTGTAAGAAAAATATTAAAATTTGAGCCAGTAAGGATACTGCATAATGAATAATTTCAATGAAGAAAAACTTGTTCCAGACTTAATTACTGCAATTGAAGTGAAAAATCTTACTAAATCATATATAAATGGTACAGAAATTTTGACTGTTTTAAATTCAGTTAACTTCACATTAATGAAAGGATCATCTGTAGTTATTATGGGAAAAAGCGGTTGTGGGAAAAGTACATTTCTTCATATGATTGGCGGTTTGGATTCTGCAGATTCCGGTTCTATTTTCGCTGCTGATCATCAAATTGATTCTTTAAATTCTGATAAATTAACGCAATTTAGAAAAAGGCATATAGGATTTATTTTTCAAATGCATTATTTACTTGAAGATTTTACTGCATTAGAAAATCTTATTGTAACTTCTATGATTAATGGGAATCAAAAGAACAAGGCTAAAGAGAGTGCATTAGCTTTAATGAAAGATGTAGGCTTATTAAGTAAAATAAATAATTACCCAGGTCAGCTTTCGGGAGGAGAAAGGCAAAGAGTTGCAATAGCCCGGGCGCTAATAAATGATCCTGATATTATCCTTGCAGATGAGCCTACAGGAAATCTGGATGAAGAAAATTCACGTATAATTGAGAACCTCCTATTCGGCTTAGTTAAAAAGTACCAAAAAAGTTTAGTTCTTGTGACTCACGATTCATATATTTCTAACCTCGCAGAGGAGACACTGATTTTACAAAAAGGTGTATTTAAAGGAGATTTGTGAATATAATCAATCATGGTTCCCTATTTTGGGCTAAAAAAATAATAAATTTACACTCCACATCAAAACAAAAAAAGAAGCATATAATATGGTCAGTTTTAATAGTAGCATTTTCTGTAGTGCCTCTGGTTATTGCAATAATATTGACAAATGGAATGACTGAAGGTATTACAGAAAAGTATATAGACTTGCAAAGTGGGCATATTCAAGTTTCTATTCCTGAAGAGTTTTCTGCACTTGATAAGTCTGATTTGAAAGATCAAATTCTTGGTATTTCTGAAGTTTATTCTTGTGAACTGATTAATGAAGGCTTTGGCGTCTTGTATTCATCAGGCGGCTCATATAGCACAGCTCTTCGTGGAGTAACTGAAAATTTTCTTGAATCGGAAGAAGTCTATGAAGAATTTACTGAAATAATCGGATCAGTTAATCTTAACGATCCCAAAAATCTTGTTATTAGCAGCTCTGTAGCAGACATTTTAGGGCTTGCTCTTAAAGATCGAGTTGCAATAGCTGCGGTCAACAACTCTACAGGGAAAATATTTTTTAAACCAACAATATTGGAAGTTTCCGGAATAATAAATTCTGGCTATCGGAATTTAGATAATCAACTGGTATTTTTTAATTCTACAGTGGCATCTACAATATTGAATGATTCCGGCAGACAATACTATTCTATTAAAATTACTACAAATAATCTAAATACAGTGTATAGTACAGCTGGAAAAATTTACAAATTAATTAATGATTCTTCATTTACCATTAGAACATGGGATATGATTAACAGAATATTATTTAGGAATTTTGCTGAAACAAAAAATATATTATATGTGGTAATGGCACTAATAATTATGATCGCCGGTGTTAATATATCTTCATTATGTATTATGCTTATTCAGGAAAATTATACAAATATAGGTATAATGAAAGCAACTGGAGCATATTCCAGATCAATAAAACAAGCTTTTCTTATGGCTGTAATGTTTATAAGCTTCCTTGGTGCCCTTCTAGGTGTTTTATTTGGTCTTATTATAGGACTTAATTTAAATTTTATATTGTCAGCAATTTCTCATACAGGTATCGCTGCAGCAGATTTTTACCTAATATCAATACCTATTGATATTCAAGCAACTCAATTAATTATGGTTGTTTTATTTACGTGTGTAATATCATATATATCTATTATTATACCATTAGGAAGGTTGAAAAAGATATCCATCATCAAAATACTTAACAATTAAGTATAAACAGGACGAAACATATAGATAAGTTTTCGATTTTCATTAAATGAGTTTTTTGAAATTGCAATAGCTGAACTATTCTTAAAATAGTACTTTTTTGTATTGTTTTTTAAAACAAGATTATGATAGGTTTCAACATATGAATTTTGAAGCATTTATTTTAGGTACTGGCGGTATGATGCCGCTTCCAGGAAGAAACTTAACCTCTGTCTTATTAAGAAGGGAAGGTGACCTTTTTTTGTTTGATTGCGGAGAAGGCACTCAAATCTCATTGAAACAATTAAATCTAAAATGGAAAAAAATTAATTCAATATTTATCAGTCATATGCATGCAGATCATGTTACTGGATTGCCTGGAATGCTTATGCTTTCCAGTCAGGTTGACAGAGAAGACCCTCTTACCATTTACGGTCCGGGAAATATAAAAGATTACATTGAAGCGAATAGACGTATTCTTGATATGTATATTAATTATGAAATTAAAGTAGAGGTGGTTGATTCTCCGGGAACTATTTTAGAAACTGATTCTTATGAAGTGAAGGCGTTTAATCTATTTCATACTAAACCATGTTTTGGTTACTCCTTTACTGAAAAGGCCAGACCAGGGGTCTTTTTCCCTGAGAAAGCAGCCATGTTAAATATCCCCCGCGGGCCACTTTGGGCAAGACTTCAATCAGGTAAAAGCATCGAGCTTGAAGACGGATCAGAAATACAACCAACCCAGGTTCTTGGAGAGCAAAGATCAGGAAGAAAATTCTCATTTGTTACTGATACACTTTACTCTGAATCTATTGCAGAAAATGTGAATAATTCAGATCTTTTAGTCTGTGAAGGAATGTTTGAAGAAGCATTAGCTGCGAGTGCTAAAGAGAAACGTCATTTGACAGCTAAACAAGCAGGGTATATAGCAGCAACAGCAGGCGGAATACGTAAAATGGGATTAATACATTATAGTCCAAGATATATGGATAGAGAATTAAATATATTACTTTCAGAAGCTAAAGAAGTATTTAAAGAGACTGTTTTATGTCGTGATAGAGATTGTTTTGATATCTCGCATGTTGACTGATTATATATTTGTATTAAAATTATCAAGATCCGGTTCAAATCCAAGCATACTGAAACTTTGTTTTCTCAATGCCTTTTTCAATGAAGACTCTGCTTCACGTAAAAACACTGCTGATTCCAGTTTTCTGCCGAATCTACTGGTGAAACCGCAACTGAAAATTAGTTGATCTTCACTTAGGGCATCTTTTAAATAGCGAAAAAGTGAAATTAGTTCTTCCTGAGCTTCACTATAAGATGAGAAGGGGAGAATTAACGCATAGCTATTAACTGCATGCTCCTTATATTTATATATATATGAGGACTCGCCTAAAAAGTCATGAATAGCCTGACTATATAAAGGGATTTCATTATTTTGTTTATTTTTGTCTTTATATCTTAACCTTATTAATGCCAGAGATAAATCATATTCTTGTTCATTTGAATATGAGTTCTCTTTTTCCAAACGCGTATCAAATGAATCCTCAACAACTTCTTCAGGAGTGTAATTTACCTGTTTGTTTTCTTTTGCTGGATCAATTCGAATTGAGAATAGGTTCGGTTTATTTAAATCCCTTGTTTGCTGTTTCTTATTATTGCGTGATTCAATAGGTTCAGCTGGGTATATAATATCTTCCGTAGGTATATTTTCAGCTGTAGTGTTATCATTATTTTCCAGCCCTTGAAAGAAAGATAATTCATCTTTTCCAAAGATAGTGCCCGATTCACCATTTTCTAAACTATTTAAATCAGTATTCTCCCGTAAGTATTTAGATTTATCTTCCTTTGGGGATTTGGAAACTTTTGCATCAGGATTATATGTTATTAATGGCATGTAGGGTTCATCTGGTGGAATGTTATAGAGGAAAGAGTCTGCATCAGTTATCAACAGGGGTTCATGTTCAGGAATTTTTCTTGCTGATGACGGGCGAAAAAGCAAAGCGGTTATGACAAATAAAATTGCAAGAAGAACAGGGAAGATTGTTTGTAACAAATCATAAATTAGCTGTGATGAAAGAGTACTGATATTTAAGATGCTTGCTGTTCTCATAAAAAATATTATTAAAACAACAGTCAGTATTACAGCTGAGATAAAGGTGATTATTTTTTTAAATACAGGTCTCATTATTTTGTTGCACTCCAAATCTTAAAAAAGAAAAAGTTTAAATTATCCTCTAAACAAGTTTTCATTATTAAATTATTCTTTGGTATTATGAAGTTTATCAGCTTCAGATTCAAGTTCTTTTTCCAGTTGATCAAGGAATTCTGAATCTGTAAGCCCCTCTAATACTAATTTCCCAATATCATCCAATTCATAATTGCCATTGTTACTCTTTTTAGATTTACCTTTCAGATTGTCTGCTTCGTTTATATGGTTATTGATTGCTTTTTCTTTAAGTTTTTTTATAATTGAATCAAGACCTTCCAGGGATTCATCATCTTCAAATGTTAAATTATTAGCAGGGATATTATCTGCTATTAGAGTTTTGTTTTTTTCGAGTTCCAGTTGGTGAATGCTAACTAGCGATAATCTATTTCCCCTTTTTGAGGGACTGCAGTTTTCAGTATCAGCTTCAGTGATTTCATGCCATCGTCCATATTCTGCAGGATTAATAGATTTTTTTGTTTTGGACAAAATTCTCCCCATTAAACTATTACATTTTACTTTTCCTTGAAAATTGAATACAATTATTCTGTAAAGTAATTTTAGTATCTGATAAAATTATACAGTAAGAGAGTAGTGAATGACAAGAAATAAATTAGTAGCAGCACTTATAACTATCTTGGCTGTATATACAATTGTCACCGGTCTATTTGGCGATAAAGGTTACATTGTTAATCAACGTCTCAAAAAAATGGTGCCGATTTTGCAAAATGAACTGGAATTACTGGTAGCTGAAAATAAAATATTAACAGATTTAAAGATACGTTTTGAAGCTGATTACCAAAAAATTTTGGAAGAGGCATACCGATACGGTTACTTACAAGAAGATGAATTTAGAATAATCTATAATGTTTTTACCTATTATGACAGCAGACTGGTCTCTTCTGCCAAATTGGGTAAACGTATAGAAATACCGACAGGTTTTTTAACACAAAAACAGATATTTTTCATCTCTTTGCTCTCAGGATTTCTCATCTTTATTATTCTTGGTATATATCATATCGCAAAAAGATATAAGTTTGATTCTGATTCAGAAACCAATAACCAAGGGTAGGAAATGTACCGATAATTGCTGGGTAAGCGCAAATCAATTAGTTGTTACAAAGTAATTTTTCTGGCTTCCATATAGTATCTTTTTTCCCGTGCTTCCCCCATTGAAAATGTTTTTCGTGGTAAAGCGCCATCTTCAATTATTGCAGGAAAAAACTCATCTTTTGAGATAGGTGGAAGGAATATTCCAAAATTACTACTCTTTTTGCTCAACTCAAAAGTGATATGTTCACCGTGGGTATAATCAATTTCCGCTTTTTCATCATCAAGTACATATGCATCAAGTGCCAACTGAACGGTTCCAGCAGTAATTTTTGCATAGGGTGAATGCATTGTTATAATAAAGATTCCGCTTGCATCTGAGAATCCAAATTTTTGTAAACCGGATAAACAATCATTAATAGTGCTTTGCACCTCATCCAAAGAATCAATTTTTTTAATCTCATACTTATTACAAATTTTTGATATTTCAGTAAAAAATTTCTTTTTATTCCCGGAAAACACAACTCTATGAATTGGTTCAAAAGTCATACCCGGATCAAAAATATTTTCAATTTCAACAAGTGCATAACGTGCAGGATGATTTTTAAGATCCTGTGAAGTGAATTTTGAATTGTTTTTTAAATCTTCCCAGCATGATTTAGCTGTTGCAAGTGAGTGGTTTCCATCGCCCATTGCATAGAGCAGTACCTCTGTAGAATTATATTTCTTATTAAATTTTTCCGGATTTGCCAATTTTGAAAGTGCATTTGCAATTTCAATGATAAGTTTTTCATCAGAGATTCGAAATGCAGTTATCTCCCCACCATTTTTCATTAAATTTGTATTGTAAACGATATCCAAACTCTCATTAATAGAAATAAGGGGTTCTAAAACAGTTTTATCTGGATCATCGATTAATACAAGGATATGCGGCAGTTCAAGCGGAGCCTTTACTCTGATATGCTTTCTAGGGGGGATTCTGTCGAGAATAGTTCCTTCAGTAGCACGTATTAAACTAATTGAATCTGCAGAATAATCATATTTTTCCAGATCAAGCGCAACAATGAGTCCCCATCTGTTTGTACGTAAGTTGGCTGATTTCCTATTTATCAGGAAAAATGAGTCTGAATATTTATCAAAAATATTATTATTAATGTATTCAGTCATTGTCTTATTAATATCGTCGATTCGTTCATCATCTTTGTTTCCAAGATAGACTTCAGGAAAGATGAGTTTCAATGTAGAAGGAGCATCTCCAATATAAGAAGCTATGTCTTTCCAATAAGCGGGTTCTGATGTGTATTGATCACAGGCAACAACAGCCCACTTGTGAAGATCATAACATTTTTTAGGAATCATTATCTCTGGTAATATTATTCCAACACTGGATAATCTTTCTTTTACATATTTCATAGTATCTCCTAAATAATGTAATTAAATATTTACATATATATTAAATATAATAGAACATATAACGGTATACATAAATTATATAAATATATAATTTATCATTGCATTTTTATTATATAACAATCTATAATTTGTACAAGAGGGTTACTATTATGAAGGGACTTATAATTACCGGAGGTAAAATTCCCGGGAAAGTACATATTGAGCATTTTTTAAGAGAAGAAGTGTATGTAGTGGCTGCTGATTCCGGTTATGATAACGCATTGGAACTGGGTATTACACCGCATTGTCTTATAGGTGATATGGACTCTATAGTACATATACCAGAAAAAAGTATTAAGATTTTAACTTTCCCGGTTAAAAAAAATTTTACTGATACAGAGTTGGCTGCAATTCATTTATATGAAAAAGGAATAACTGACTATATTTTAATAGGTGGTGGAGAAGGAAGACTGGATCATATTATTTCTCTTTTAGATGCTTATTCAGATAATATTTATCCACATATTTGGATTACTGAAAAAGAAATTATCTATGCTGTTACCTCCACATTACAGCTTGATTTAGCCCATGAAAGCATTATTTCTTTATTTAATCCATGCAGTCGGGGGGCAGTGGTATCTACGAAAGGTCTATTTTGGGAGCTGTCCAAAAAAAATATTATTCGTGGTTCTTCAAGTATTAGTAATAAGAATAAAAATAAGAAAATTATAATAGATGTTGAAGACGGTGGTCTAATACTTATTAGTGTTCAGTTAATGAGGATAGAGTGAATCAGGATCAGCTTTTATATATTCTATAAGAATTGGGAATTCATTCAGCAGATATCCATAACGTTCAAATAATTCCAGCTGTACTTCATTTTCTGCCCGCTGTTTTGCAGTATTCAACATTTCCGCTTGAAGAGAGTTGTTCTTTACATCTGTTAATTTATAATAATACTCTTTTGATTTTGCATATAAATCAAAATCTGGAACAGAAACTGAAACAATATCCAGATCATGTAGATTTATATCATCGAAATGAGTTTGAATTCTTTTCAGTATTAGTTCCTGATCATCTACAGAGATGAATGTTGAATCCTGATTAACGGGAGTATTATCTAAAAATAACCGAACTTCTCTCGAAGCAAAAAATTTAATTTTATCTTCAATTGCATTATACCAGTTCTCTATAGTTTCGAAAGAAAGACCATTATCACGAACTAATTGAACAACTTTTTCACTTTTAAGCTGGAATGAAATGTAAAGATTTAGTTTATAGGAAAAATCTGCTGAACCTACAAGGGTATTTCTATAGAGCAAGCTTGACGGGAGCTGTGTTTCACTCTCTAAATATACTGTACGTGAAGCGGAAGGAATTAATGTAATTTCTACATTCTGGGGAAGGAGTGCCGCTGCAGACCATGCGAAATCTCCTGAAACAAGTATTTTATCATGATATCCACCTGTTTTAGTAAAAATCACACCGTACGTATCTTTTTCAAGTTTTAGTTGTATCCAACCAAAATAAAATATTACTGCGGAAATTATTATTAGAATTGATAAAATAATTAATAATTTTTTCATAGATAATTCCTGGTATATATTCTCACATTTACAAAAAAACAAGTAAATAATTTTTTTTTAAAATCCATCAAATAGATAGAAATGATAGATAAATGGTTACTTTATGAAAAGCATTATATCAGCAAGAATAAGTAATTACAAACATCAATTGATTTATTCTTTCATAACTATATTATTATTGATAGAATAAGGTATGAGAAATCCGGATCGTTTATCACGTTATGTAAGAATTATAAGTGGCTATCTGTTTTTATTAGTCATTTTTCTGTTATTATCTTATCTAGGTGCACAATATGTGCAAACTCTTGATAAATATATTAACTTTTTATTTAACTCATCTCTTTATACCGGAGCAGCATATATAATATTGGGTTGTATTCATATCATTGTATCAATTATTGATTCAATTAAATTGAAAAGAGTCTTTGTGTATGATTTCGTTTTTTCACTTATAGGAATTGGTATAATTTCTTTTTTAAGTTATATATTATCAGTAATATCAGCTTTGGAATAGGAATAAGATGCAAAGCATCTTATTCCAATAAAATATTTAGGTGGGTTCATAATGGGGAAAGTAGTAGCCGTTCGTGGTGCTGTAAAAATAAAATCTGATAATGCAGAGGATCTTCAATTTGGGGTTGTTTCACTATTTAAGGAGATAAGAGAGCGAAATAGCTTTGAGGATCAGGATATCATAAGTTTGATTATCAGCCAAACTGAAGATCTTGTTTCAGCAAATCCTGCATCCCTTTTACGAAAAGCCATGTCGTCTGTAGATATACCGTTATTTTGTGTACAAGAGTGTAAATGTGAAAATTCAATGCCCAGGGTCATACGATTTCTATTACATGTGAATGTTAAGGAAAGTATCACTATAAATCACTGCTATTTGCATGGTGCAGAAAAACTACGCCCTGATTTAGTGTAATTTCAAATTTGATGGCCTTTTATGAGTCAGATTAGAGAAGATAGAAAATTATGAGAATATTTCTATCTTACTTGACACAGATCACCATTTACAGTACATTAGCTAAGCATTTATTAAGCCACCTTAGCTCAGCTGGCCAGAGCACGTGACTTGTAATCTCGGGGTCGTCAGTTCGAATCTGACAGGTGGCTCTATTGACAGAAGAAATAAAATCTGTTACGTTCCGTATCAGTAATCTGGGGAGGTTCCCGAGCGGCCAAAGGGGGCAGACTGTAAATCTGTTGGTTATCCTTCGAAGGTTCGAATCCTTCTCTCCCCAAATTAAGGCCTCTCTTGAGAGGCTTTTTCTTTGTCTTGACTGTATAAGGGTACATTTTAAATGTCAAAATTTTACCAAAATGGATTAAAATTCTCCTGTACAGAATGCGGCTATTGTTGCCGCGAAGAACCCGGATACGTTTTTTTATCTAATAATGATTTACAAAACTTACAAAAACATTTTTCTCTTGATAGAAAAGCATTAATTGACACATATTTCAGAGTGGTGGATCTGGGCAACTTTAAAATGCTCAGTCTTAAAGAAAATAACAATAATGATTGTATTTTTCTTAATAAAAATGGATGTCAGGTATATAATGCAAGACCTCTACAATGTAGAAGCTATCCTTTTTGGGCGTCATTGATGGACGATAAAGATAGTTGGTTTGAAGAAAGTAAAAGCTGCCCCGGTATTGGTCAGGGCAAATTACATTCAGCAGAGGAAATTGATCATTGGATATATCTGCGCAGGAGGGAGAACCCAATACAGTTCTGACATGGCAAAAATACCAGAATATATTATTGAGGAAATTCGTTCTAAAGTATCTATCTCAGATGTAATATCACAATATGTCAACCTTGTTCCCAAAGGTGGACGTTTGTGGGGAGTCTGTCCGTTTCATAATGAGAAAACACCTTCATTTACGGTTAATGAGGAGAAGGGCTTTTTTCATTGTTTTGGCTGCGGAAAGGGTGGGTCAGTATTTAACTTTCTTATGGATATAGATAATTTGACCTTCATTGAAGCTGCACAGGTTCTTGCTGATAAAGCCGGAGTTCAAATTAAACAAGAATCTCCAGAAGACATTATAAAACGAGATGAACGGGATATTCTGTATGAACTATATCGTAAATTAAGTGAAAGTTTTCACTATATTCTTACAAATAAAGATGAAGCAAAAGAAGCAAGGAAATATTTAAACGATCGGAAAATATCAGAAGAAATGATTAATACTTTTAAAATTGGGTATGCACCAGCTTCACCAGATTGGTTATACTCCTTTTTACGTTCAAAAAACTATTCAGAGGAGCTTCTTGGGAAATCCGGTATATTTTCCAGAAATAATCCAACATATCCTTTATTTGTGCAACGAATAATATTTCCTATTATAAGTAACAAAGGAATGGTAGTGGCTTTTGGCGGTAGAACTATGGATAAAAATCAAAATGCAAAATATCTCAATACTCCGGAGACACCTATTTTTAGAAAAAGAGAGCAACTTTTTGGTTTGTTTCAGGGTTTAAGCCATATTAAGAAGCTTCATGAAACTATTGTGTGTGAAGGTTATTTTGATGTTATTGCGTTATACCAAAGTGGTGTTATGAATGCAATAGCACCGCTGGGTACAGCCTTTACCGATGAACAAGCAAAAATAATCAGGCGATATGCTGACTCTTGTGCTCTTTTTTTTGATCAGGATAATGCTGGACGTGAAGCTGCAAAGAAATCAATTTTGACATTGGAAAAAGCAGGTGTAGTCAGTCAGGTTATTGAAGCAGATGAAAAAAGTGATCCCGCTGATCTTTTACAGAATAATTCTGAATTTTTTTTAAATGAGACCTGCAAAAACAGAATAAATGGCTTTAATTATCTTGTAAAAAGTGCATTAAACAAATATGATATCACTTTACCTGATGGTAAATTATCAGTTTTTAAAGAGGTTGAACCTTATATAGTAATAATTGAGTCAGAAATAAAAAAAAATAGTTATATAAAATTGCTCGCTGATGTAATTGATATTGATGAGATTGTAATACACAAAGAACTTCAAAGTTCTGGTGGATTATCATCTAGATATATGACAAGGAATCATCACGGGCGTTTTCATGCGTCTGGAACAAGAAATGTTGACTTTAGGGATAATCCTAAACAGGAGAATGTGCCTGTTGTATTGCAGGCAACAACATTATCTGCTGATATGTTTCTTATGTTGACTTTGGTTAATAATCGCCAATATTTTCAGAAAGTGAGAAAGTCCGTATCTATACTCCAAATAAAAGATATGGAAGCAGCAGAAATTTATACAGCTTTGGAAGAATCTTTGAGAGAAGGAGAGACATCTTTTGAATATCTGCTTGAAAGAATAGAGGATAAAAAAATCAGGCAAATGGTAATAATGAGTTTTGGACAGAACGAATTTATAGAAGAGGCAGAAAATATTATAAGTGAAGCTGTACAGAAAATTAAGCTTACGTCTTTATTTTCAAAACAAAAAAAGATTGTGCAGCAGATAAAATCTGCTGCAGTACAAAGGATTAATGAAATTGATTTAAATAAGCTTTTATTTGAGAAAAAATTCATTGATGAAGAAATAAAGAAATTGAGGAAATCATAATGTTAGAAATAAACAAAGATCCGGCAATTGCTGATTTATTAAAACAAATAGGTAAAAGTAAATCTATTTCGTATGATGAACTCAATGATCTCCTACCAGATTCGATAACTAATTCAGAAAAAATAGATGATGTAATAACCTATTTAGAGAGCATAAATATCACTATTGGTGATAATAAAGAAAAAATGAAAAATGCTGAATCAGTGATTGATGAGGAGCCGATCGATAATACATTTAGTGCTTCTCTTAATGATGAAGCAGATATTGCTGATAATATAATTATTGAAAATCATGACAATGCTGAAGAAGTGGTTGTAGCAAAACCAAAAAGTTCCGCTCGTGATAAAAAAGTACTCTACAATGATAAGGAAGCATCAATTGATGATCCAATCAGATTATATCTCCGGGAAATTGGAAAAGAATCACTTCTTACTGCTGAGCAGGAAGTAGAATTATCCAAAAAGATGGAAAATGGTGAAAATATAATCAAGTATGTCACAAAAGATTCCGGGATTATGATTACTGGAATGCATAATATTCTTCAAAAACTTTCTCATAAATTTGATGAGAAAGAGATGGATCTGACTAAGAAAGAGCTAACTGAATTTTTTACTGAACAGAAAAGATTAAACCAATCATATCGGGAACAACTGAGAGATTCTCAATCTTTACTTAGATCGTATGTTGAGCAAAAAAACAAAGTTATTTCTTCAGGTGGAAACATTATAACTGATGCAAGCCTATTGAAAAAGAAAAAGAGCTTAATGAAAAAATTAGGTAAAATAGATCTTCAACAGGATGAAATACTTGATTTTACTGAAAAATTTCTTAGTTCAGAAAGAGATATTTATAAATTACAAAATGAAAGGGACAGTATTGAAGCACGGATTGGAGTCTCTTCGGCAAAGGAATTGCGCCAGCTGGGTCGTTCTCTTGCAGTGCCTTTCCAGCGGAGCAAAATAGAGGAATCTTTACAGCTTACGACAGATATTATTAAAGATAAGATCCGTCAGGTTCAATTGACTGAAAAAAAACTGAAGTCTATAGAGTATGAATTTGAAGACACAATTGATAATGTCATAATTCATGCTGAGGAAATAGAGCGCGGCAAGATTATGATGAAAAGCGCAAAAGACCGTTTAATACAAGCGAATCTACGCCTTGTTGTAAGTATCGCAAAAAAGTATACAAACAGAGGTCTGCATTTTTTTGATCTTGTCCAGGAAGGAAATATTGGTTTAATAAAAGCAGTCGAGAAATTTGAATATCGTAAAGGATATAAGTTTTCAACTTATGCTACCTGGTGGATTAGACAGGCAATAACCAGATCTATATCAGATCAGGCTAGAACTATTCGCGTTCCGGTTCATATGATAGAGCAAATTAATAAAGTTGTAAGAGAGTCAAGACAACTTATGCAGGTTTATGGAAGAGAACCAACTGATGAAGAGATTGCAGAAAGACTTGGTTGGACACCGCAGAGAGTTAAAGCGGTGAAAAATGTTGCAAGAGAACCTATCTCACTTGAAACACCAATAGGTGAGGAAGAAGATTCTCTGTTGGGAGATTTTATCGAAGATAAAGATGTAGAAAATCCCGCAACACAAACAGCGTTCAAACTGTTACAAGAACAATTACAGGATGTCCTGACTACGCTCCCTCCAAGAGAGCAGGAAGTTCTAAAAATGCGGTTTGGACTTGAAGATGGTTATTCATTGACTTTAGAGGAAGTTGGATTATACTTTGAAGTTACTCGTGAACGAATAAGACAGATTGAGGCGAAGGCACTTCGCAGGCTGCGTCATCCAAAACGAAGCAGAAGATTAAAGGATTATGTATAATCAGGAGAGTGTATATGCAGGAAATATTTGAGAAACTAAAATCACTTCAGGTAGTCTTATCGCAAAAGTATTTGGTTCAGGATGAGATTCGGGAAATTCCGAAAACGCTTGAAACAAAAATTGAATTATTAAATCGTGGTAAGAAGAACTACCTCGAAAAGAATGAGCGACTGAAACGAACAAATGACGAATTAAAAAGTCTGCGTATAAGACTTGATGAAGCAGAGCACGTTCGTGAAAATTATGAAAAACAAATGGATTTAATTACAACACAGCGTGAATATGAAGCTCTTGATAAAGAAATAAATGATGCAGCGGAGAAGGAACAACAACTGCGTAAAGCTATTCTTCATAAAGAAAAAACCCTTGATGATCTTAAGTATCAACTTGAAGAGCATGAAGAACTTATGGAACTTCAGGAAGAAGAAGTTGCTACTGAACAGGAGAAAATGGAACAAATCCTTTCTGAAAAGAGGAATGATCTGGATACACTGGTGAAACAGGAAAGTGATTTAATCCCAAATATCGATCAGGAAGTTCTCTTTAAATTTGAGAGGATTATTAAAAGTAAAGCAGGGGTTGGTATAGTACCAATACACGATAATGTTTGTACTGGTTGTCATATGCAGCTTCCTACACAATTTGTAAATAATGTGCGAATCGGTAAAGATTTTATGTTTTGCCCATACTGCAGTAGAATGCTATTTTTTGAAGAACTTCGGAATTCAGGCGAAAGCACTGTTTCTGTTGAAATGATTGCAGATGATCAGGAAGGAGCTTTCTCTGATTTAGTCGATCTTGATGAATTTGATATATAAAAGGTATTAAAAAAACAGGCTGGGTGACCGCCGGTAGAGGAGACTCTACGGGAGGAAAGTCCGGGCTCCATAGAACATGATGCCGGGTAATTCCCGGGGGCTTACAGCCACAGAAAGTGCCGCAGAAAATATACCGCCTGAAAAGGTAAGGGTGAAAAGGTGAGGTAAGAGCTTACCGCCTATGTGGTAACAGATAGGGCATGGAAAACCTCATCAGGAGCAAAATCAAGCAGCAGAAGGTTGTTCGCCTAATATCTGTGGGTAGATTGCTGGAATATATTGGTAACAATATGTCTAGATAGATGGTCACCATTGACAGAACCCGGCTTATAAGCCTGTTATTTTTTTTAAGTGTGTGTGGATAAATATGATGATATCAGTTCGTAAATTGTACAAATTGTCTTTTTTCTCATTTTTAGTTTTATCTCTTTTAATAATTCTTGTAAGTTGTCAGCAGGAAACAGTTCTTCCTACTGAAGGTGTTTCTCTTTCTAATCAAGAACTATGGGATACTAAAAAATTTGATGAAATTATTAATTCTATGAATTATGATGAAAACTCAATAGATATTTCTCAAAATGATTTAATCTATTATGGATTTTCTGCATATTATTTGTATGTAGAGACAGGGGTAACTGATTATCTCAATAAAACGAAATCTGCTCTTGAAAGATTCAGACTTTTATATGGTGAAGAAGCAAAAGTTACTCTATTATCAGAGGTGCATAAAGCATTAGCACTTACATACTATTATCTGGGAAATTATGATAAATCTTTAACCAATGCAGAGATAACACGCTCTCTCGGGATTGATGACAGTAGAGGGCTACAGATCATACTTGGATTATCATATTATTTGTCTGAAAACTATGCACAATCCTTAATAGAGTTGTCAAAAATTAATAACCCATCATTTTCACTTAATCTGCTTTTATACAATCTTTCTGAAAAATCAGATATGCATCCCCAATTGATTGAATATCTTAATTCGGCTTCTGATATTTCTGATAATGAGTTGGAACAATATATTTCGAATATGCTTTTAGTTAATTACTACAATTCAATTGATCAATATAATACTGCACTGGATACTCTGGATTTGTTACAAAACAAGGTCTCTTCTTCATACTTGTTGAGCTCTCTTTTCTATCAACTTGGTATTAGCTATTCAGAACAGGGAGATTATATTGAAGCCAGGACTATGTGGAACAGATCTTTGGAGTATAATTCAGACAATTCCTTCACACTGGATAAACTATCTAAATGAATAATATTATAAAACCTGAAATTGATCTTAAGGATGCATTGCTTCTGATAAATCAACCGGCAAGATATATTGGTGGAGAATACCAACTTAAAAAAGTTGATTCCTTAAATTGTGATTATAGAATAGGACTTTGTTTCCCCGATCTCTATGAAATCGGTATGTCAAATAATGCTATGCGGATTCTCTATGATCTTATAAACAGCATTAATGGAATAAGCTGTGAAAGGGTATTTGCTCCGGCTCCTGATTTTGAGGCGTTACTCAGAGAGAGAAAAATTCCTTTATATACACTTGAATCTGGAATGCCTTTGGAAAATTTGGATATGCTTTGTTTTACTGTTGGGTATGAACTTAGTGCTACAAGTATCCTTAATGTTTTAGAACTTGGAAATATTCCATTACTGAGTAAAGATAGAAAAAATAATCATCCTGTTGTAATAGCAGGAGGCCCGGCTATTACAAATCCACTACCTTTTAGTAATTTCTTTGATGCAGTTTTCCTTGGAGAAGCTGAATCCGCTTTTCCTGAATTATTATTGTCAGTAAAAAAATTAGCGCTTGAAAATAAAAATCGTATAGATATTATTAACCATATTCGTAATTACGACTGTATTTGGCATAAAGGTAAAGAAAAAACTACACGCTCTATTTTTCGCTCTTTTCCAGAAAAACAGCATGCACGGTTTACCTATTATACTGTTCCCACTCTAAAACCTGTTCAGGATCATGGTGTGGTTGAGATTATGCGCGGTTGCCCAAACGGCTGCAGATTTTGTCATGCAGGAGAATTGTACAAACCATATCGACAGCGATCCTTTAATGAAATACAAACGATGGCAAACCAAATGGTAAGTGATTTTGGTTATAGGGATATAACGCTCTCTTCACTTTCCTCTGGTGATCATCCGGATATTCTTGGGATAACTTCCAGGTTGAATGATGAATATAAAAATAAATATGTTTCATTGTCCTTACCATCATTAAAGGTGGATGGATTTTCACTCTCTATCTTGGATCAATTATCTATTGTAAGAAAAAGTGGGCTCACTTTTGCGATTGAGACTCCTGTTGCCTCATGGCAAAAAAGTATGAATAAAGAGGCACCCATTGAGAATGTCATTCATATAATACATGAGGCGAAAAAAAGAGGGTGGAAACTGGCAAAATTTTACTTTATGACTGGACTTCCTTTTGTTGATAAAGATCAGGAAATTAAAGAAGTGACAAAATTTATTAGTAGAGTAAAGAATGAAACACGTATACAGCTAAATATTAATATTGGAACTTTTATTCCAAAACCCCATACACCTTTTCAATGGGCGTCATTTTTTAAGCCTGATGAAGCCTTAGCTCATTTGCAGAAGATGAAGCTTTCTCTAATGTCAAC
>Ga0075121_1000577_pt1 | contig 25222 bp, 21 predicted proteins | sample AntAceMetag02UKG_FD_69793 | JGI IMG/M metagenome (GOLD analysis project Ga0075121, IMG submission 69793) | Saline lake microbial communities from Ace Lake, Antarctica - Antarctic Ace Lake Metagenome 02UKG | ecosystem: Environmental > Aquatic > Non-marine Saline and Alkaline > Saline | place... | reverse complement strand
GGGGGGGGGGCGTCGGTGGAGACCAAGTCAACAGAGGAGGGGTTGGCCGGCCGACGAAACGCCAGGTCATAGAACAGCAGGCAGGCCAGAAAAAACAAGCCGCTCAGGACGTCTTTGCGGGCCGAGATCCACGCGACGCTTTCCACGCGAAGGGGGTGACAGGCCCAAATGGCGGCGGCCCAGAAGGCGCGCCATGGTTTACGTGTCCAGCGCCAGAACAAGGTGAAGGCCAGCAAGGCGTTGGCCACGTGCAGGAGGATATTGGTGAGATGCATTCCCCAAGTGGTGGGACCGAACAAATCGATGTCCAGCATGAAGGAAATCCACAGGCCCGGAGCCCACATGACCTGGTAGATGGAGGTAATCGCTTGGCGGAGGGAGTCCAGCGTCAAGCCGTTTTGAATCATCTGATTTTCAGAGATGTAAGCGATGTCGTCCAGATTGACGAGGTTGTAATGGACGGCTGGCCAGAACAGAAGGCCGGTCAGCAGGGAGAGAAGAGCCGCCAGGATTAGGAGGGTGCGATGCTCGGAGAAAAACAGATGCAAGCGAGTGGACATAAGTAAAAATCTAGTCGAGAAGGCGGCGTTGGGAAAGAGAAAAGACGGTGAACCGGGCGGGAGAGCTTATTTACCAGAACCGGCACTCGCGCCAGATTTGGGCCATATAGGCCCCACCCCAGCGGAAAGGCTCCAGTTTGCGGGTTCCACCAATGCGGGCCGGTTCATCCACCGCGATTTCGCCAATGCAAAGTTTTCGCTTGGCCGCTCAGACCGAAAGGAGAGGTTTCACCCCTAAAAGGGTGCCGAACCATTTTTCGGTGCTGTAGGCCTCAGGCCGGTCCAGTCCCCGATCGGCTTCCATATTATCAAGGTGACCGGCGAGCAGCAGGAAGAGCTTATCCCGCTGGATGATGAGATGAAGCAGGAACTGGCTATGGTCCTGAAAACACGTGCCCGCCAGCAGGTGGTTGCGGACTATGTGGAAGAACTGCGTGAAAAGGCGACCATCAAGCTGGATGGACCTCTTGCTGCCGCCGTGGAATCGGCCCAGGAGGTTCAAACCGGAGCCGCAGAGGATGGAAGCGCCCCTGCCACAGTGCCGGATGCCTCGACAACGGCCCCGTAGGCCTTGACAGATCAGGAGGGTTTTCCCTCACAGCCGTCCAGGCTGGCTCAGCGGCGCGCATGGGATTTGAAAGAATGGGGCCGCTGAGTGGAGTGGAGTTTGGGTGGATCCCGCAATAAAATGCCTCTCTTGCTTTTCCGGCGTTGTTTGATACCTTTTGGGTCACATGAATATGCGCTTTTCGATTCGAGGAGGTCCTATGATGCGGTTGCGTTGGCTGATGGCCCTGTTGCTCCCTTTGATGATCTCTTCCTGCTCCACCACCAAGAGCGGGCGGCTGGGACCTCTCCGTGTCGGTGTGACGCCGAATTACCCGCCTCTGATTATGATGCAGGGGGAGAAGGCGGCGGGGGTGGAGTGCGATTTTGCCGTGCAGCTCGCCAGTGATTTGGGACGCCCGCTGCAGCTGATCCCGGTGCCCTGGGAGCTTCAGCTGGAAGAACTGGAGGAGGGGCGCATTGATATCGTGATGTCCGGCATGACGATTACGCCTGCGCGGCAGGTGCGTGCGACGTTCTGCGAGCCCTATATGAACAATCCTCTGGTTGCGATTGCGCGAAGAGGCGAAGGCTCCAATTTCGGCTCTGCTGATGAGATTCTGAGGTGGACCGGCAGCATTGGCGTGTTGGAAGACACCTCGGCCGCTACCTTTGCTCGCCGCAGTTTTCCCAATGCCAAGATTATGCCGCTGAGTTCGCGCGAGGATGTTGTGTTCTATCTGGCCAATCAGCGCATTGATCTGTTTGTCGATGATCTGGCCGCCGCGGTGGGGATCATCACGCGCAATGAAACCCGGCTGGAACTGATACAGATTCCGCTGGGCACGCAGGAGCTGGCCTGGGCGGTGCAGCTCGGTAATGCGTCGCTTCGTTCACAGGCGGATGCGGCGCTACACCGCTGGCATGAAAGCGGATTGCTGGAGCGGATCCTGGACCGCTGGATGCCTTATCGCAAGCAAGTGGCCGGAACCGATCTCGAGCACTAGTCGTTCCTCCTGTGCGATCACGTAGAATCCGGAGCCTAAATAGCTCCGGATTTTTGCTGTCCGGGTTCGGGGGTCGGCGACAGGACCCCGAAAACACCAAAAAACACCCAAAATGGCCTCAAAACGGCATTTTTGGCTCCAAATCGCATGCAAATGAGTAAAAAGTGTCTTGTTTTGGTCCTTGGCGTTCTTTTGTCCAAAATCCTGAAAATAGATGAGTGCAGAGTCCAAGTCCCATTTATGATGGGCGCAGGATGAACGCGAGTTCTATAGCGCCACACAAAGCGTGGCGAACGAGTGAGCAGCGCGAACGGAGTGGCAACACCCTCCAAAACGGATAAAAAGTGCCTTTTTTGAGCAAAAATGGGCCAAAAATCACAAAAAATGGCCTTTTGGGGACTGAAAACGGTGGGGGTTGGCTCAGCCCGCGAGAACAGGCAGCGAAGGGGGCCTGCTCAGAGGCTGCCGAGGGAGAGGTCGCCGTGGATTTTGTAGATGTTGCCGTCGCGATCCACATGCAGTTTGCCGCTGGGAAAGGCCCGGGGGAGCTTTTCGTTGAGTCGCCGGACGACTTCGTCTTCAAATTTCCGCTGGATGTCGGCGGGAACATTGTCGAGGGTGGCGATTCGGGCCTGGATGACATAGCCCGGGCCGTGCCGCGAGCCGATGCCGACACTGAAGGCGGCACCAAGATCGAAGAGGCCGTCGTCTTCGCGATTGCTGGTGGCGAAGGCGGGGGGGCGTCGGGGATGCCGATGGAATTTGCTGCCGCGACCTTCGTTTTCGAATTCGGTGTCGATTTCGTCGAAGATCTGTTTGAGCTGGTGTTCCCAGCGTTCTAATCTGTTTTTAGAGGCACTCATTCAGAAGCAGGGAGTATGGACAAGCTGAGCGGTCTGTCAAGACAGGGGCCGTTCCCACAGATTGCCCGGACTGAGCAGGTCGTGGGGATCAAATATATTTTTCAAGGCGTGCATCTTCGCGAGAGCCTCGTCGCCGACCATCTGCCGAAAGAGTTCGCGCTTGAGTTTGCCGATGCCGTGTTCGGCGGAGATGCTGCCGCCCCAGGCGATGATGGACCCGGCCCAGCGGAGATAGAGGGCCTTGCCGGCATCGTAGTCGGCGGGCGTTTGGGGAAGAATATTCACATGGAGATGGTTGGCGCCGATGTGGCCGAAGGTCAGGTGATCCAGGTCGGTGGCGGCCAGATCCGGTTCATAGAGGGAAAGGACATCGGCGAGGCGGGCATCGGGAACCGACATGTCGGTGCCCAGTTTGGTCAGGTCGGGATAGGCTTTTCGCCGTTCGCCGACCGTGGCGTTGACCAACTCAGGGAGGGCATGGCGGAAGTGCTTCAGCTTTTCGATGTCGTGGAGGTTGTCCGCCAGAATGGCCGTGTCGGGGTCGCCGCCCAGCTCCGGGAGCAGCTCGGCGGCCACTAGCATCGCGGTTTCAGCCGCGGCTTCGTCGGGGGCGTGCCACTCGGCATAGACGCAGGAGGTGCCTTCGGGCAGATCCGGCACTGAAATTTCCTGTCCAGCCAGTGTCTCGGCTTTCGAGCGTAGAAAATCCAGAGCCCGGGCATTGAAATATTCCAATGCGGCCAGTTGCGTGCCTTCGGCGAGGGGCGTCTGGCGCAGGGTCTCCACGAATTGGACCACGGAGGCGGTGGACGGCAGAAAGGTCATCAGCCCCCAGACGGCTCCGGGCATGGGCAGGAGCTGTAGGGTGGCTTCGGTCACGACGCCCAGTGTGCCTTCGGCGCCGATGAAGAGATCGACCAGATCCATGTCCGGTTTCACGAAATAGCCGGCCGCATTTTTGACGGCGGGCTGGGGTAGGCGGGGGAGGGTGCCGGAGGTCGAGCCCATCTTGAACTGCAGCCCGTCGGCGCGTTCCCGGCCGCGTTGGAGGTCAAGCACTTCGCCGGAGAGGGTGGCGACCCGCAGGCCGAGGATGTGGTTCCGGGTGGGACCGTGCAGGAAGGAGAGGGCCCCGGAGGAGTTGCAGGAAATCATGCCGCCGATGGAGGCGGTGGGCTCGGTGGGATCTGGCGCAAAGAAATGGGTGGGGGGCACAGCTTCGCGAATGGCCGCCAGCGTGACGCCCGGCTGGACGCGCAGGGTTTGGCCTTCGGGGGGCGACACCTGATTCAGATGGGAGAGATTCAGGATCAGCCCGCCTTCCGGCACGGCGCCGGCCGAAATGCCGGTGCGGGCGCCCTGCGGGGTGATCGGCAAGGACTGTGCCTGAGCTTCCTGAAGAATTTGGAGCACCTCGGCCTCCGTTTTCGGGAAGGCGATCTGGTCAGCACGGCCGACACGGCGGGACTCGTCGTGCAGATAGTCTTCATAGTCAGGCTGAAACGGTTCAATCATGGGTATCAATATAGCTTGCCTCAGAGCCTCTCGCACGGATAAAGTGTACGATTCAAATATACGGAGATAAAAGCATGACCAATAGGATGGTTAAGGTAACGTTTGAGCACGGGCCCGAACTGGAAGTGAAGTCGGGGATTACGTTAAACCATATTCTGGATAACAACCCGAGTGTTGTAGAAGAACTGGGGTTCACCCCGCTGGCCGCGTTGGTGAGCAATGAATTTGTTTCGATTGAGTATCGTATCGAAACCGAGAGCCAGGTGCGGATTCTGGGTTATCGGGATTCTTACGGACAGCGGGTCTATCGTCATACGATTGCCTTCCTGCTGGCCAAAGTGGCGCACGAGCTGTATCCGGATTGTGATTTCGCGGTGGAACACTCCCTTAATCGCGGTTTGTATTGCAGCTTCCGTCTCGGCGATGAGAAGGGCATTATGGCGGAACAGCTGGCGAATATTGATGCCGCGCTCCGCAAACTGCTGGATGAAAAGGCCCCCATTGACCGCATCAAGGTCTCCTTTGATGAAGCCATCGCCCATTTTGAGGAAGCGGGTGCAAAGGATAAGCTGAACCTGCTGCGCTTCAAGAACACCGCCAAGGTCCGCATGCATCAGTGCGGGTCCTTCATGGACCTGGCCAATCAGCCGCTGGCGAATAACGCCTCGAAGCTGGTGAACTACAAGTTGATTCCCTATGAAGAGGGCTTTGTGGTGATGGGTCCGGACCGGATGGACAGCAACGTCTTTCCGGAATTCGCCCCCGCGCATTACATCTATGATGTCTTCAAAGGCCACAAGGACTGGGGCCGCGTTGTCCATGTGCGCACCGTTGGCGATCTGAATGAGCGTATCGCCAACAAGAAGATCAATGATTTCATCGATGTGAACGAAGCCTATCAGGAGAAGCGCATCGCCCTGTTAGCCGAGCAGATTGTGCAGCGCCGCGGCCAGGTGAAGTGGATTCTGATTGCCGGCCCGTCCTCCTCCGGAAAGACGACCTTCTCTAAGCGTCTGTCGCTGCAGTTGAAGGCCAGCGGCATGAATGCCAAGCCGGTCTCGCTGGATAATTACTTCGTGGGTCGGGAGATGACGCCGAAAGATGAGAATGGCGAAGTCGATTTCGAGCATCTCGAAGCGCTGGACCTGGACTTGATTCAGGATCATCTGGCCAAGCTGGATTCGGGCGAGCGCCTGGAACTGCCGTATTTCAACTTCCAAACCGGCAAACGCGAATGGAAGGGCGAAATGAAGCACATCGGCGAGGATGATGTCGTGGTGCTCGAAGGCATCCACGGGTTGAACCCGCGCCTGACGGAAGCCATTCCGGCGGAGCACAAGTTCCGCATCTACATCAGTGCGTTGACGCAGCTGAATATCGACAGCAACAACCGGATTTCCACGACGGATAACCGTCTGGTCCGCCGCATGGTGCGCGACAACAACTTCCGTAGTCACAGCGCGATTAAGACGTTGGCCATGTGGCCGAAAGTCCGTCGGGGTGAAAAGCGCTGGATCTTTCCGTTCCAGAAGGAAGCCGATGTGGCGTTCAACTCGGCGCTGGATTATGAGCTGGCCGTGCTGCGTCCCTACGCAGATGCCCTGCTGGCGGAGATCAAGCCGTCGATGCCGGAATATGCTGAGGCCATTCGCATGCAGCAGTTTCTGTCGAACTTTTTGGTCATTCCGTCGGACCGCGTCCCGCCGACGAGCGTGATCCGCGAATTTATCGGCAAGAGCTTCTTTCAGTACTAACCCGGAAAAGCCACTTGCGCAATGGGCCGGGCCGGTGAGGCTCGGCCCCTTGTATATCGGCGGAACAGAGGACAAGAATATGAGTGAGTCGAAGAATAGTGCGCGGGTGGTAGCCATTGTCGGACGGCCCAATGTGGGCAAGTCCGCTCTGTTCAACCGTCTTGTCCGTCGTCGTCTCGCCATCGTGCACTCGGAAGAGGGCGTCACGCGGGATCGTCTGATGGCGCGCGCCGAATGGCTGGGCCAGCGGTTTCAGGTCGTGGATACCGGTGGACTGGCCCTGATGGACCGCGCCAAGTCCAACGATCAGATTATGCAGGCGACGACCGATCAGGTGCATGCTGCGCTGGAGGATGCGACCGCAGTCGTGCTGGTCGTCGATCTCAAAGCGGGACTGCAGGCACTGGATCGCGAGGTGGCCCAGCTGCTGCATAAAGCCGGCCGCCCGGTGATTCTGGCCGCCAACAAGGCGGACCTGCCCGAGTGGGATGACAAGAGCGCCGAATTCAAGGAATTGGGGTTCCCGGTCCTTCCGGTGTCGGCCTCGCACAATCGCGGCATTGAAGAGTTGATGGAGCAAGTGCTGCCGCATCTGCCTCCCGAGGTGGATGAAGAGGACCTGCCGCGCCTGAAGGTGACGGTCGTGGGCCGGCCCAATGTCGGCAAATCGTCGTATATCAACCGCCTGACCGGACGCTCGCGGGTGATCGTCTCCAGTGTGCCGGGAACGACACGCGACATGATTGATGTGCCCTTCACACTCAAGCTGAAGGATGGCAGCGAGCGCCACTACACGCTGGTAGATACGGCGGGGATGCGCAAACAGGTGCGGGTGCATCAATCCGTCGAAAAGTTCAGCCTGTTCCGCGCGGAGCAGGGGATCACAGAATCGGATATCGTGGTCCTGGTGATGGATGCGATTGATGGCCCCGGTGTGCAGGAGAAGAAGGTGGCGGGCTTGATCCGCGATCACCACAAAGCCTGCGTAATTCTGGTGAACAAGTGGGACCTCGCAAAAGGCTCCGGCATCAAGGCGAAAGACTATGCCAAGAGCATGCGCGAGGAACTGTTCTTTCTCGGGGACACGCCGATTGTGTTTGTGTCGGCCCTGGACGGATATGATATTCAAAACAGCTTTATTGTGATCGATACCGTGGCGGCCCGGCTGCAGATCCAGTTGCCCACCGGCGTTTTGAACCGCGTGATCCGCGATGCCTTTGCCCGTTCGCAGCCGCCTCTCCGTAATGGCCGTCAGCTCAAGTTTTTCTATGCAGCCCAGACCGGGCACAATCCTCCCCGTGTCCGATTGTTTGTGAACGACCCCACGCTGAGTACGCCGGGCCATCAGAAATTCCTGACGGCCCGTCTGCGTGAGGCTTTTGACATGGCCGGCGTTCCGCTGGTGCTGAATTATCGTTCGTGCCATGGGGTCAAGCTGCCGGAAACGCACTAACCGTTTCTGGCCGAAAGGAGTCCCGCCCTTGTTTGGCAGACGCTCTATATTAAAGCCTGCTCCGCCGCGCGCCGGCGGCTACCGCGAGGTATGGCGGATTGCCGCTCCCATCATTGTAACGATGGCATCCTTCACGCTGATGCAGTTCTTCGACCGTGTGTTTCTGGCACGACATGGATCGGTATCGCTGCGAGCCGCGCTTCCCGCCGGCATCATGGCCTTCACCCTGACCTCTTTCTTCCAGATGCTGGCGGGCTATGCTGGCACCTTTGTCGCGCAGTATCACGGCGCCGGGCGCAAGAAGGAGTGCGGAAAGGCCACCGCCCAGGGTATTTGGCTCAGCTTGTTGACTTGGCCGATCGGCCTCGCACTGATTCCGGTGGGAATCTGGTTTCTGGCGGTAGCGGGCCATCCCCCTGAAGTATTTGAGGCCGAAAAGATCTATTTGGCCATCCTGATGGTCAGCTGTGGATTCTGGTCCCTGACCCATGCGATCTCTGGCTTCTTTTCGGGACGCGGAGACACCCGCACGCCGATGCGCGCCAGCCTCATCGCCAACCTGATCAACATCGTGCTCGATTATGCCCTGATCTTCGGCAAGTGGGGATTCCCCGAATGGGGCATTGCCGGGGCCGCGGTCGCGACGGTGATCTCCGCGGCCATCCAAGCTGGCATTCTGTTGTTCCAGTATTTCCGTCCGCGTTTCCGGCGTGAATACGGCACGTGGAGCGGCATCCGGTTTGACTGGAGCTTGATGAAGCCGCTGCTGCGCTTCGGTACTCCTTCTGCGCTGCAGACCCTGCAGGATGTCGGGGCCTTCACCTTTTTTATCGTGCTGCTGGGTCGCCTGCCGGCTGCGGATATGGCGGCAAGCAACATTGCGTTCAGCATCAACATGGTCGCCTTCATGCCGCTGATGGGCATGGGGATCGCCGCTTCGATTCTGGTGGGTCAGTATCAGGGGGCCCGCAACTCAAAGATCGCCGCACGGGCCGGATTCACTGCCCTGAAAATGGCTTGGATCTATATGGCTGTTGTTGCGATGACCTTCGTGTTTTTCACGAAGCCCTACTTCTCGCTCTTCACAGGCACCGGTCCCGATATGGTGCCGATTGAGGAGGTCCTGAAACAGGGACGATTCCTGATGGTGCTGTTGAGTCTCTGGGGGGCATTGGATGCGATCAATCTCGTGCTGGGCGGTGCGCTGAAAGGGGCGGGGGATACCCGATTTGTTCTGATCTGTACGTCGCTGGCGACCTGGCTGATCTGGATTCCCGGCGAGGCCGCCCTGATCCTTTGGTTCAATGCCGGGTTGGTTGCGGCCTGGCTCTGGATGACGGTGTTCGTCCTCCTGCTGTCCATCGGCTTCTGGTTCCGTTTCCGGAGCGGCCGCTGGAAATCCATCGAAATGATCCAGCCCACACCGCCGGCGGTGGAGGAAAAAGAAAAGGCCATTGAGAATTGAGAATGAAGAAGTTGTCAGGTCGATCTGATCTTTCATTCTTAATCCTTAATTCTTAATTCTTAATTGAATCACCCCGTGATAGGCTCACTCCAGTCGTATGAAAATCTCCATCATCACCCCCAATTATAACGGCGCACGCTGGCTGGCGCGCTGCATGGACAGCGTGCTGTCGCAGGAACTCGCCCCCGGGGATGAACTGGAATACCTCTTCATGGACGGTGCGAGCACCGATGACTCCGTCGCCATCGCCGAAGCCCGACGCGATCGGATGGCGGCTCTGGTCAGCGAAAAGGATACGGGTCCGGCGGATGCCTTGAACAAAGGCTTTCAGCGGGCCACCGGCGACTTGATCGGATGGCTCAATTCTGATGATGTGTATCAGCCCGGCGCATTGGCGAAGGCGGCAGAGGCCGCGCGGGCGCATCCGAAGAAGTCTTTCTTTTTCGGCAAGTGCCGCATCGTGGATGAACAGGGGCAGGAGAGCCGCGGATTTCCCACCTTTGTCAAAAATGCCTGCTTCCCATTTTCGAGCCACTTTCTCATTCAGTGCATCAACTATGTGTCGCAGCCCGCCTCCTGGTTCCGCCGCTCGGCACTGGAGGCCATCGGTGGAGAGCTCAGGCCTGAATTGAAGGCGGCCTGGGACTATGAGCTGATGCTCCGCCTCTGGCGTCAGGGCGGGGGACAGAAAATTCCCGGCGAACCGCTGGCGGATTTTCTATGGCACCCCGGCTCCATCAGCGGGACGTTCTTTGAGCAACAGTTCAAGGAGGAGTGGGAAGTCGCCGTCGCTGATGCCGGGCGCTGGTCGCCGCAGGCAGGCATCCATGCCATTGTCCGTTTCGGAATTGTCGGTTGCTACCGGTTCATGAATCGGCGACAGGGGAAGTAGGGACTTGCCGCAGGGAATCCGAGCGGCATAGAGAGGGGCCAGCAACCAGCTGTTGTAGCGGTCCCGCAATCAACAGGCCGGTTATTCCTCCGCGGGCAGCTGCTCAACGGCGATCAGAACGCCTTCGGTTTCCGTGGGCTCTCCGGAGAACTTTGTAGCCTTGAAGGTGATATCGTAGATGAGGGAATCATCCAGGCCGTCGATGAGGGCCTGCTGTTCAGGGGTGAAGTCTAGCTTCATGTCGTAATTCCCCTCATAGCAGACCATCACAACGGTATCCTCGTCGTCTGCGTACCAGTATTGTCCCTTCACGATGTAGTCCTGATCCACTTCGGTTTGATTGAGGGTGGATTCAATACGCATGGGCCCCGGATCTACTATCACTTCTGCTGTCACTTCTGCCGGTGCACTCTCTTTTTTTGAACAGGACATCATGCAGCAGCAGGCCAAAAGTAAGAGGATCCCAGAATGTATCAGTCGCTTCATCTGTACCTCACTCCGTTTGAATTATGTGGTTTCATTTTGGCTCTGCCGACGTTGCCAGCTTATCTGCCGGGATGGACGGTGGCAAGCCAAAGGACGGATGGGGGGAGAAATTTTGACAGGATGATCAGGATGTACCGGATGGGGAAAAGAAGAAGTGAGGATTAGCCACGAACGTAAAGAACACATAGAGAGAAAAAGAGGAAGCGGCGCAGGAAAAGAGCCCCAAACACAAAATTTAGCCTCCAAAACCCAAATTTCGAAGAAAACATGGCTTGAAAAGGCCTAAAAATGGCATTTTTGGCCTCAAAATTATGAATTCCGTCCAATTTCCCTCTTCCGGCGGCGCAGCCCAATCTTCTGCCTTTCTATGTGTTCTTTGTGCTCTCTGTGGCCAATTTTCTTCATATTTCGTGTTTTTAGTGACGTTCGTAGTGAAAATCTATCTTCCCTCTGAGAATCTCTGTGGGAAAATATTCGTTTTCTTCTTCGTGGTGCTTTGTGAACTCTGTGAGAGGCCTTCTTCGTCAGTTTTCTTCCTCATGCCGCAGCTGAACACCATGAGGGTCTTGTCGGGGCGGCGGGCGGTGTTTGTGAATTTCCTCCGGCACAGCGGTTGACTTCCGCCTTGTCGATGGGTTTTTTCTGTGGGAAACTCCCGAAAAGTTGGCCTGTCGCTGGATGGGCCGAAACCTCAGGAGATTGTCCATGAAGCCGATTTTGTCCAAGCCGGAAATCAACGCCATTATCTACGGAATGCATGGGGCTCCGTATTCGCTGCTGGGCATGCAGGATATGGGGACGAAGAAGTCGGGGGTCGTGGTGCGCGTGTTTCGTCCGTATGCGACAAAGGCGGAAGTGATCCGGACCTCGGACGGCGAAGCGTTCGAGATGAACCAGATTCACAAGGACGGTCTTTATGAACTGTTCTTCCCGAAAGAAAAACCATTTGCCTACACCCTGCGACTGACCTGGTTTGAGGGGGAACCCTCCGAACTGGAGGATCCGTATCGCTTCCCGCTTCAGCTGACGGACATGGATATGTATCTGCTGGGCGAAGGGACCAACTATCGCGCCTATCAGAAGATGGGTGCGCATCCGATGACGATTGATGGCGTCGACGGCGTGCATTTTGCCGTGTGGGCGCCGAATGCTCTGCGCGTGAGCGTGGTGGGCTGGTTTAACAACTGGGACGGCCGGATTCACCCGATGCAGCAGCGCGGCAACTCGGGGCTCTGGGAATTGTTCCTGCCGCACATGAAGCCCGGCGACCTCTACAAGTTTGAGGTGAAGGGGCATCAGGATTTTCTGGCGCAGAAGGCCGATCCCTATGCCTTTGCTGCTGAATTGCGCCCGCGTTCCGCATCGATGGTGTGGGATCAGAACAGCTACGCCTGGGAGGATGAGGACTGGATGGCCGATCGTCGGGAAATCAACTGGCTGGATGAACCCATCAGCGTCTTTGAGGTTCATCTGAGTTCCTGGCGCCGGAAGCCGAACGATGACAACCGGATGCTGACCTATCGCGAGATGGTGGACTCCCTGATCCCCTATGTGAAGAAGATGGGCTATACGCATATCGAAATGTTGCCGATCAGCGAACATCCCTTTGACGGATCCTGGGGCTATCAGACCATCGGGTATTTTGCGCCGACCTCCCGGTTCGGTTCCCCGGATGACTTCAAGTTCTTTGTGGATGCCTGCCATCAGGAGGGCATCGGCGTGATCATCGACTGGGTTCCGGCCCATTTCCCGAAGGATGGCCACGGATTGGCGTTCTTTGATGGAACGCATCTGTTCGAGCATGATGACCCGCGCCTGGGCGAGCATAAGGACTGGGGCACCTATATCTTCAATTATGGCCGCGCCGAAGTGCGGGCCTTCTTGCTGTCGAATGCCATTTTCTTGGCGGATGAGTATCATATCGACGGTCTGCGCGTAGATGCGGTCGCCTCGATGCTGTATCTGGATTACTCCCGAGAAGAGGGGGAATGGATTCCCAACAAGTTCGGCGGTCGAGAGAACCTTGACGCCGTTAGTTTCCTGAAAGAGTTCAATGAACTGGTCCATCAGGAGTATCCGGGCTTTGTCACCTTTGCGGAGGAGTCCACAGACTGGCCGATGGTGTCGCGCCCGGTGTATCTGGGTGGCCTGGGCTTTGACATGAAGTGGAACATGGGCTGGATGCACGACACGCTCGACTACATGGAAAAGGATCCGCTGTATCGCAAATATCATCACCAGCAGATGACGTTCTCCATGATCTATGCGTTCAACGAGAATTTCATTCTGCCGTTCTCCCATGACGAAGTCGTGCACGGGAAGGGCTCCATGCTGGCCAAGATGCCGGGTGACATGTGGCAGCAGTTTGCCAACCTGCGCCTGCTCTATGCCTACATGTTTGCGCATCCAGGCAAAAAGTTGACGTTTATGGGCATGGAAATCGGCCAGTGGCGCGAGTGGCAGCACGATGAGAGCCTGGACTGGCATCTGCTGGAACATGACTCGCATTCCGGGCTACAGCGCCTGGCGCGCGACCTCAACTTCATGCTGCAGGGCTTCGGCTGTCTGCACGAGATCGATTTCACGTGGGAAGGCTTCGAGTGGATCGATCTGCACGACTGGGAGCACAGCATGCTCTTCACCCTGCGCAAGGGCAAGGACCCCGACGATCTCATGGTCTGCGGATTCAATTTCACGCCGGTTCCCTATACTGGATACCGGATGGGCGTCCCGCGGATGGGCACCTGGGAGGAAGTCCTCAACACCGATTCCACCATCTATGGCGGCAGCGGTGTGGGGAACCCCCGGTTCATCAAGGCGGAGTCGCAGGCGTGGCAGGGCCGGGATCAGTCGATTCCGGTGATTGTCCCGCCGCTGGGCGCGGTGTATTTCCGCTATCGCCCGGACATGGAAGGTTCAATTTAGTTCCCGCGCCGCTTCCGGCGTGTGCCATCCCAAAAGGTAGAAATGAAAAAGTTGACTCATGGATTTAAATGGCTGCTGATTACAGCGGTCTTGGCAGGCAATCTGATTGTCGGAGCCCGTCTGTATTCTCAGGAAGTGGCCGCCGCTCCCGAAGAAACGGCCGGCAACGATTCCCCCTACGAGATGTATACGCTCTTCTCGAAGGTGGTTGAACAGGTTCGCGCCAATTATGTGGATGCCGAAAAAAGCAATTATCAGGACCTGATCGAAGGCGCCCTTCGAGGTATGCTCCAGTCGCTGGATCCCCACAGCCAATTCATGGATAAAGAAGCCTTTACGGCCATGCGCGAAGACACCGCAGGCAAGTTCGGCGGACTGGGCATCACCATCGGCATCAAGGATGCCATTCTGACCGTCATCGCGCCGATGGAAGACACCCCGGCTTTCCGCGCGGGACTTCTGTCGGGCGACAAAATCATCGAAATCAATGGCGAGAGCACCACCGACCTATCGCTGACGGATGCGGTTAAACAGCTGCGCGGCGATCCCGGCACGACCGTGAAAATCAAGATCTTCCGCCCCAAGACCCAGTTGGTGAAGGAAGTCGAAATCGAGCGTGCCATCATCAACGTACCCAGCATCAAGGACCGCCGAATGCTGGATGGGGACATTGGTTATGTCCGCATGCTGCAGTTCGGGGCCGACACGGCGGACGATCTGCAGACGGAACTGGATGTGCTGGAGAAGGAAGGTGCCAAAGCGCTGGTGCTGGACCTTCGGAGCAACCCCGGCGGCCTGCTGACCGCGGCAGTGGAAGTGGCACAGAAGTTTCTCAAGCGCGGACAGCTCATCGTGTTTACGCGGGGTCGGGACAACCGTATGGAGCGATCCTATCGTGCTCGGGCGCGCAAGACCTTCCCGAAGGTGCCGATGGTCGTGCTGATCAATCCCTACAGCGCCAGCGCTTCGGAGATTGTGGCTGGCGCCTTGCAGGACAACCGGCGCGCGATTCTGGTCGGCGAAAAGAGTTTTGGCAAAGGGTCCGTCCAGAGTGTCCTGCCGCAGGATGGCGGCACCGCGATCCGCTTGACGACCGCTAAATACTACACACCGAGCGAGCGCGTGATCCATGAACATGGGATTGAGCCGGATGTGGTTGTGCCGCTGTCAGCCGAAAACTGGCGCAACATCATTGTCTCCCGTAACCGTAGCGAGGAAATCAACGGGTCGGACAATGCGACGGATGAAGGCTGGGTGGACGGTGAAGGGGTGGTGATCCCCATTGTCCGCACCGGGATCGAATCGGATGAAGAACTCGATCTCAAAAACGTGGCGGATCCGCAGCTGGATCGCGCCTGCGATATGCTGCGCGGCATTCTGGTTTTCGAGAATCCGTAAACCAGATGGAGTGCCGATGGAGATCGGAGATCCAACGCCATGTTGATCCTGGGTATTGAATCTTCCTGTGACGAAACCGCCGCCGCGCTGGTCCGCGATGGCCGGGAGGTCCTCTCGTCCGCCATTCATAGTCAGATTGCCAGTCATCGCCCCTATGGTGGTGTGGTGCCGGAGATCGCTTCGCGCGAGCATGTCGGCCAGTTTCCCGTGGTCGTGACGCAGGCGCTGGAACAGGCGGGGGTCCAGTGGGGCGAGATCGATGCGATTGCGGTCACGCATGGTCCCGGTCTGGTCAGCTCCCTGTTGATCGGGTTGTCGGGTGCCCGGGCGTTGGGGCAGGCCCTGGATCGACCCGTGTGGGGGGTGAATCATCTAGAGGGCCACATTGCCGCCATGTTTCTGGATCCGGAGACGCCCCCCCCCTCGGAATGCTGCCCAATTCTCGTGTTACTGGTCTCTGGAGGGCACTCCTGCCTCGTCGAAATGCGTGGAGTGGGGGACTACCGTCTGCTGGGACAGACGCTCGACGATGCCGCCGGTGAATGCCTCGACAAGGGCGCGAATCTGCTCGGGCTGGGCTATCCCGGTGGCCCGGCTATCGAGAAGGCGGCGCAAGGCGGAAATCCCGCCTACGTGAAGTTTCCGCGCGGGATGGAGCACGCCAGGAACCGCTTCACTGACAATGGCCTAGCTATCGAACTGTGCCTCAGTTTCAGCGGCCTGAAAACCGCCCTGCTCTATTGGTTGAAAAAGCATCCCGAAGAACGGAACGAGCATCTGTCCGATCTGGCCGCATCCTATCAGGAAGCCGTAATGGATTCGTTGGCGATGCGTGCCGATCGCGCGCTGCGCGCGACGGGGTCCCGTACGCTGGCCTGTGTGGGCGGCGTGGCCAAGAATGCCGTTCTGCGCACCAAGCTCGAGGCCGTGACGCAGCGTCATCGAGCCCAGCTGCGGCTCGCTCCCATGGCCTACTGCACCGACAACGCGGCCATGATTGCAGCGGCCGCGGGGCTACGTGAGCTGGCGGGTGTAGGCAATCCGCTGGCGAAAGAAGCTGACCCCAGTCTCCCGCTGGTGGAAGAGGATCTGGACGAATCATGAAGCCGGGGGTGAAAGGGGTGTTGCCGATGGATCGGGATTCAACCGCTGAGAGCCGCCGCTTCAAGGTTCCGCTGTGCCTGCTGCTCCTGCTGGTGGGAATGCGCCTGGGGATGGTGCTGGCCTATCCGTTCCTGGCGGAACACAGCCCCGCATGGGCCTGGGCCAACAACGATGGCTATGACACCATCGCCGTCAACTGGGTGGAGACGGGAGTGGTTTCGCTGGAGGCGGGCGTGCCCACCGCATTGCGCCTTCCTCTCTATCCCGCGCTGATTGCGGCAGCCGTAGTTGTGGCGCCCGGGGCCTATCTCTGGGTCGTGATGGGCCTTCAGGCGCTGCTGTCCATCGCGACGGGAGTCCTGCTCTTCCGGTTGACTGCCGGGTTATGGAACCGGCGGGTCGCGATGATTGCGCTGGTGGTTTTCATCTTCCACCCCCAGGTGAATAACTTTGTGTTCCGGTGCGCGACCGAGACCCTCTATATCTTTTTGCTGATGGGCCTGATTCATCAGGCGGTCCTGTTCCTGAGAATCCGAAAGCTGGCTCCCTTGTTGGGAGCCGCGCTGGCCATGGGACTTTCTCTGTTGACCCGGCAGACGCTGGTCCCGCTGGCATGGTTGTCGTTACTGGTCCTCCTGATCTGGTGCATCCGGGGACGGGAACAGTGGCGCCTCCGTCTGGCCTGGACTGCGGCAGCAGTGGCCACCGTGGCCCTGGTGCTGGCCCCGTGGCTGGTCCGGAATGGACGCCAGTGTGACGGGAAGTGGGTGCTGCAGACCTGGGTGGGGCAGCCGCTCTGTCAGGGGGCCTATGTGTCCCGTCATCTGGATGCCTTTCTGTCCGGACAGAAAAGTCTGACGGATCTGGATCAGACCTGTCTGACTGAAATCGGACTGTTGGAACGGCGTATAGCGGCTACGCTCCCGACAGATCTGTCTCCCATCGCTCGTGAGGTTGCGTTCGATCAGGCCTTCCGGGCCCGGGCTCGCGACCTGGCGGCGCGAGCTCCGTGGGATCGCCTGAGACAGACCGTCCGGAATCTACTCTGGACGCCGGTACTCCAGATGACCTGGCGGAGCACACGCATTCTGATGTGCATCCAGTGGCCGCTGCTGCTGTTCGGTCTGTGGGGAAGTTTGCTGGCCGTGTGGAAGGATCCGCGGGTCCCCTGGGAAGCGTGGCCGGTCTGGGTTCTGATGGGGTATCTCTGGGCGGCTCATGCGCTGGCCTGGCCGCAGGCGCGCTATCTGCTGCCGGGACTGGTCCCGTTCCTTGCCTTTGCCGCCTTTGGGCTTGAGCAAGGGGTCAGCGCGGCGCTGGAGGCGGTGCGATCGCCACAGGCTCCCCATCCACCGTCCGGCTGACCAGCGTGGCCCGGACCGTGGCAAAACGGGTCTTCACATCAGCAAAAAGGACGAGGGGTTCTGTGGCAGACACCCAGACGGCTTTCGGCCGGTTTCGCGTAAAGAGGGTAGGAGATTTCGAAATCGCCCTCACTCGGATCGCCTGCATGCGTCCGTGCGGTGTCCGGATGCGTTTGGGTTCCCCTGTTTTCAATTCAAGGGCATGAACGGCCCCATCCATGACCAGTTGATAGTCGCCCTCCGCCTTCAGTTGTCCGCCCGCCGCCGCTTCACGCAGGTCAAAGAAAAAGGAGACGAAGTCGCGCGCCCCTTTGGGGACCGTGAAGGTGTGGACGGTGTTGCTGACCGCATTGCTCCAGACCGCCTTGCCGGCATCCGGCCAGATCACCAGCGTGTCGTCCTGGTCAAAATTCTTCTCTGTCATCTGCTTGGAAATGGTGTGGCGCGGCCCCTCCGGCGTGGGTTCAATAACACATTCAACGGTGTTATCCACGGAATAGATTGCCGAAATCCAGGGGCGGTTCCGGATCCGGATGGATCGGAGAAGGACCCCTCCGTCGAGGGTTTCGCTGTTCACGGTCATCGTGCCCACCGAGACCCCGATCCAGGTGATGTCATATTCCATTTGCTCGGAGGAGGGGGCGGCAGCTTGTAGGTGAGCGGGAAGGCTCATCCACAGAGCCAGGAAGAGAACCCCGGACAGGCGGACTGGGAAGTCGGACGTTTTTCGTGCCGCTACCCGTCGTTGTTTTCTTGTAGAGGGCCTTCTCTGCATGAACGGATTGAGCATGGAATAACGAAAAATGGCAATCAGAATTTGTGGGACAGACCTGCATCGAAGCCGGTGGCTTGCATCTATGGCCGGCCTATGTATAAAATCTCCTTGATTCAAGGAGTTCACATGATGAGGCAAATTGGGTTCAGGGCAACAGGGATGAAATGGGCCTGTGGGGTTCTGCTGGGATGTCTGCTTTTCGGAGTCGGCTGCGGCCGCCCAGTGGCCGTGCCGGGAGTGGAGCGGTATGATTTTCGGGATACGCGCAATCTCCTGCGTTGGGTATATGAGGCATCGCAGGTGCTTGAAAAGGATGGGCTTGCGACGATGGAGGCGCAGTTTGCAGGGGGTGGCGATGATGCCGGCAGCTATCTCTACGTCTATGATATGGACGGAAACTGTCTGTTCCATGGCGGGATGCCGGAACTGGAGATGAAAAACCTCTCCACGGTCACCGACATTGATGACAAACCGATTTTGCAGTTGGTGCATGAGGCGCTGTCGGATCCCAAAAATCCACATGGTTGGATTCACTATACGTGGTGGCGGCCGGGCAAGTTCTATCCGGTGCCCAAATCCTCCTGCCATTTTCAGGTGACGCTTCCCGATGGACGCGAAGTCTTCGTCGGCGGCGGGCTGGATTTCCCGCACGAGGAGCGGGAATTTGTCCGGATCGCGGTGGACAGCGCCGTGCGTCTGATCGAGGAGAAAGGCGAGGCGGCCTTTGACAAAATCGACGATCCGGCCTCTCCTTATCAATACCGCGATGTGCGGGTGTTCGCCTTTCAGCCGGGTGTGGAAATGCAGATTTCTCCCGTCCTGGGGGATACCCGGTTGGGCATGGATCTCGCTGACTGTGAGGACGAAGTCGGTCACAAGCCCTTCGGTCGGGCCATGGAGCAGTTGGAGAACGAGTCGCTCTCCTGGCAGATTTTCACCGCCAAAAGCCGGGGGAGTCGGCATCTGAAAAAAAAGATTCTGTATTTGCGGAAGACCGAACTGAATGGAGCGCCGTTGTATGTCGGCGCCATCACCGATTTGCCCCAGACACCGTAAGGGAGAAGTCATCATGCCTCCGAAATATGAATACAGCGTCAATGAGGTTCCGCCGTTCCGACACCTGATTGTGCTGTCACTTCAGCACGTGTTTTTGATGTTTGTCTCCGTGAGCCTGCCGGTTATTTTTGCGGGCCAGATCAATGCCTCGGTGGAATTTACCACGGCGCTGGTCACCTTCTCCATGCTCGCCGCCGGAATCGGATCGATTCTCCAAGCAATCCGCACCCGCTTCATCGGGTCGGGTTATCTCTGTCCGAATGTGTGCGGGCCGTCCTATTTCAGCCTGTCGCTATCGGCTATGTGGATGGGGGGCATGCCGCTGATGCGGGGCATGATCATCATTGCAGGTCTGATGGAGGTGGCGCTGGCGCCCGTGGTGCAGAAGTTGAAGCACATCTTTCCGAACTATGTGGTGGGGTTGGTAGTGGCACTGGTGGGGGTGAGTGTGATCAATCCATCCGTGACCTCGATGTTCGGTCTGGCGTTCCAAGGGGATGGAATCTCGCCGGTGGTGGTGTCTGTGGGGTTTTTGACGCTGGCGGTGATGGTCTTGTGCAATGTCTGGGGAAAGGGAATCGTGAAGATGTACTGCCTACTGATTGGCATGCTGGCGGGCTGGGTGGTGGGCTTGCTGGTGCTGCCGGAGGCCCGTCACGCTCTGTCAGCCGTCGGCGATGCCGCCTGGTTTGCGTGGCCCCGCATGCCCTGGAAGGTGGGTAAACTGGCTTTTGACCCCAAGCTGCTGCTGCCATTTATGGTCATCGGCATCAGCGGCTCGCTGAAGTCGCTGGGTAATCTGCTGGCGGCGCAGCATCTGTCCGAGCCGGATTTGAAGGAGCCGGATTTCAAGCCGATACGCAACGGGTTGATGGCGGATGGCCTGTCCACGGTACTGGCCGGTCTGCTGGGCGGTCTGGCCGTGGATACGTCCTCGAGCAATATCGGGCTGGCCGGTTCCACCAAGGTCCTCAGTCGCTGGCTGGCGGTCGCCGCGGGTGTCATCTTTATCCTGCTGGCCTTCTTCCCCAAGTTCACCGTTCTGATGTCCCAGATGCCCCGACCGGTCCTTGGTGCTGCCATTCTCTTTGCCGGGTGTTTCATGATTGTGACCGGCTTGCAGGAAATGCTCGCCGGAGAGTGGGAGGTCCGCCGTACCTTCGTGGTTGGGATCGCACTCTTCCTCGGATTGAGCACCGCCTTTCAGCCCGGACTGTATGCCCGCGCCCCGCGTGTAATACAGGCCTTTTTCACGGATCCGCTTCCGACGGCCACCATTCTGGCCGTGCTGCTGAATCAGATTGTGAATCTGGACCGGACCTGGGCATCGCTGCGGCGGCGGTGGGCCGGCCCTTCCGCTTGAGCCTGCGGTGGTCTCCGGACGCTTCAATTCCAATGGCGGATATCAACCCCTTGCCAGCCCCGATCGGACTGTGAGACAGTATTTCTCGATGAACAAGGAGAGAACGATGCGAAGATGGATTTGTGGAATCATACTGGTCGGCTGGCTGGCTGGGTCGGCTCAGGGCGAAACGGTTCGGGAACGCGTCTTGCAGTCCTATGATCCCATTCAAACCCTGAGCTGTGAAATCCGGCGCGATACTCCGTTGCCGGAGGGGGACACCCTGCGCATGCTCAGCCGGGTCTATTACCAGCGTCCCAATCGTCTCCACGTGGAGCGCTTCAGCCCCATGAAACGTCGTATTGTCTGCGATGGCATCGTGTTCCGCAGCTACACGGAGGGGATGGCCAAGGGGTTTTCGCAGCCGGTGGCTGAACTGGACGCCGAGATGCTGCGCAACCTGCAGATGGTGCCCGGCTCGGGGGCCGATATGCTGGACCTCCTGGAGGGAACCACCGAAGTGATGCTGGAAGGCACCGATGAGTTTCCCGTTCGCGCGGGATATGACAATGGCAAATCCTTCGCGGTTTTATCTCTGGATGAGAAGGGCCGGCTGGCACGCTTTGAACTTTTTGGCACACAATCCATGACGGACCGCTCCACGTTTACAGACTTTTCGGCCTTTCAGGAGGTGCTTCCCGGCACCTGGATCGCCTGTCTTCAGAAGACCCAGGTGATTTTTGGCAGTGTGGAGCGCCTGCAGACCCTGCGGATCGACAATGCGGTCGCGAATGAAGAAATACCCGCTTCCCTTTTTGTCGCAGATGCCTTTTTCCCGGGGATCGAGTTTGTCGACTCCTTTGAAAAGATGATTCAATAAGCCCGCAGTAGATTGACAAATCCATCGGGTCCATGGAATACTTTGTGAGTCGTCGATAACTGAAACAAAACTGGAGGAATTCCGCATGAAGAAATTGGTCGCGAGTCTGTTGATTATGATGTTTATGCTGCTGGCGATTGCGCCCGCGGCTTCGGCTGCAAACCCGGATCGTGGTGGATTCATGGGCTTTATCGCCGGGTGCTGCTTCGGTATCCGCTCGGGTGCGGCCTATAACGATGGCAAAGAACTCCACTGGCGTGAATGGTGCATGATTATCCCCGTGGTGGGTCTTGTGGTTGGTATTATGAATGGTGTGACCTGTTCCGGCGGTACGACGACGGCTGATCTGGCCAGGCAGTACGGCGCGATGTACTACTAAGCCGATGTCCGTCTGGCGGACTATCGCACAAAAGATTCCGGGCCTTGCGCCTGGAATCTTTTTTCTTTGGCTCCTGACCTCCCATGCGGTCGGCGGGTCGATGGATCTGGCCGCCGACCTGTTTGGGGAAGGGGACTGGCTGGCGGCCCGTACCGAAAGCCTCCGGGTCAGCTTGGAGACTCCGGGGCCCGATGTCGCGCGCGCGCGCCTGCTGGCTTCGGTTTCCGCCCTGCGGATGGGCGCCGGGCGTGAGGGCGCCATGCATGAACTGTCCCTCCTCTGGCAGACGCCTGCTGTGGATCTCGAGACGCGCAGCATGGCGGCCTATGAGCTCGGGCTCGCCGAGTGGGCGGATGCGAATACAACAAACGCCTTTGCCGCGTTGAAATTTTCCTATTTGAATGCGATGCAACCCCCTCTGTTCTGGCGCGCAGGCTGTTCCCTCTTTTTCTTTCTTAAGGTACATAAACCTCTTCGGGTTCAATCCCCGACCCTTTGGCGCTCTTTAGAGAGCTGCCGCGATGCCTGGCCCCTGGAGGTCTGGCGTGAGTGCCGTCCCGCCAAAAAGTCAGGCACCTCAATCGCCTCGCTTCCGGGCAAGTGGCTGGTGCAGTTCTACCGATCGCAGGTTAGTCCGGCCATCGGCTCCCGCTGCGACCTGCTTCCGAGCTGTTCGGAGTATTTCAAACAGGCCAGTCAAGCTCACGGACTGCTAGGCATTCCCATCATGGCCGACCGGTTCATCCGGGAGCCCTCGGTGGTCACCGCCGCCGCCAAACCGGTGGTTATGCTCGATGGGCACATCCGCTATGCTGACCCGTTGTCCGATCACGATTCCTGGATGAAAAGGAAGAACCCATGACAAATCCTCATTTGAGTATTGTGCCGAAAGCGTCAGCCGGCGTCCCTTGTTGTAGCCGCGCCCGCTGGGCGCGGTCCGCCCTCGTCGGATATTTTGTGGTTTTCTCCATCTCCGCAATGGCCGGAGCCCCCGCCCGTCTGGCGCTGGAGCTGGATGCGGAAAGGCAGGGCGATGCCGCCGCTGTGGAATTTCGTCGCCTGGCCCTCGACGAAGAGATGCCCGACGTCAGCGGCAACTGGTTCTGGCTGGCGGCGTATGAATACGCCATGGAGAAGAATCAGGACCTGTCCAACCGAATGCTGGATCGCACAGAAGATGTAACCCCGTTCGCATTGGCGATCCCGGTCTCTTGGCTTCGGGCCGAAAATGCCATGCAGGATAAGGATTGGACCTCGGCGGCGTTCCACTTTGACAGTCTGCAGCTCAAGGTGAAGGCCGATGACCTGCGGGAATTTGCCGCCCGCGGGTCTGCTGCGGCCCGACTGAACGAACAGGATGTTGCCGGTGCGGAGCGTTCGCTGGCCATCGCGGGGGATCTGGAGGCGGCCCGTGAGGCTTTGTCGCGGTATACAGGGGGGCGTGACAAGAAGCCGTGGGTCGGCGGCGTGCTGGGACTGGTACCGGGTCTGGGCTATGTCTATTCCGGCGAGGTTGCCAATGGGTTGCGTTCCCTTATTCTGAATGGGCTGTTCATGTGGGGGATGGTGGAGTCGGCCGATGAGGATCTGTGGGGGGTGTTTGGTGTGGTGACCTTCGTAGAGTTCACCTGGTACTCCGGCAGCATCTATGGCGGCATCGATGCGGCCCACCGTCACAACCAGCGACGCCTCGACAATACTGTGAAAGAAATCCGGGGCGAGCGCCGCCTTCGCCCGGACCTGTCTCAGGTGCCACTGGTTTCCCTGCAATTCGATTTCTGACGCTGGCCTCCCATGCGTTTGCTTGCGGCTTGTTTCCTGCTGGAAACAAGCCGTCCACATATGCTAAAAGAAGACATTGTCCAATGAGTTGATCCAACCTGAGAGGATTGAAGCCATGTCAGACACCCGCCCTCAGAAAGCTTCCACGGTCTATCTGGTCCTGATTGCCTCCACCGCCGCGATGGGTGGATTTTTATTTGGCTTTGACACCGCCGTCATCAATGGCGCCGTTCTGGCCCTGCAGAGCACGTTCCACTCCACGGCCTGGGTCACCGGGCTGGCGGTGTCTCTGGCGCTGTTGGGCTCCGCAGCGGGGGCCTTTGCGGCTGGCCCGCTGGCGAACCGGATGGGACGGACCCGCTGCATGGTGATTGCGGCCGTCCTGTTTCTCATAAGTGCCATCGGATCCGGTCTGCCCATCACGATCTGGGATTTTATTTTCTGGCGGATCCTTGGCGGTATCGCCGTCGGCATGGCCAGTGTGATTGCCCCGGCCTACATCGCGGAGGTGTCGCCGGCCCATATGCGTGGGCGTCTCGGCTCGCTGCAGCAGTTGGCGATTGTCACCGGTATCTTTATCTCCCTCCTGAGCAACTACTTCATTGCACGGGTGGCGGGCTCAGCCCTGAATCCGTTTTTGTTCGGTGTGGCCGCCTGGCGATGGATGTTTTGGATGGAAACCATTCCAGCCGTGCTATATGGAGCTGCTGCACTCCTGATTCCGGAGTCCCCGCGCTATCTCGTCGCCAAGCAGCGGGAATCAGAGGCTAAGATCGTGCTGGATAAGGTGTTAGGCGGGGATACGCTTGCCAAAATTGAGGAAATCCGTGAAAGCCTCAAGAGCGAGAAGCCGCCGTGCTTTAGTGACATTCGCGGTCGCTGGGGACTGCTGCCGATGGTCTGGATCGGAATCGGGCTGTCGGCCTTCCAGCAGTTTGTGGGCATCAATGTCATCTTCTATTACGGCACGGCGCTCTGGGAGGCCGTTGGATTTTCTGAGCGCTATTCCATGGCGCTGAATGTCCTGACGGGACTGGTGAATATTCTGACGACCTTGATTGCCATCGCTACTGTTGATCGATTTGGTCGCCGCCCGCTCCTGCTGTTTGGTTCTGTGGGGATGGTGCTGGCTCTCGCCACGATGTCGGTTTGTTTCTGGTCGGCGCCGCTGCAGGACGGGGTCCCGATGCTGCAAGGGGCTGGCGCCTGGGGAGCATTGATTGCCGCGAACCTCTACATCTTTTTCTTCGGCTGTTCCTGGGGACCGGTGGTCTGGGTGTTGTTGGGTGAAATGTTCAACAACCGCATCCGCGCCGCAGCGCTGGCGGTCGCGGCCTCCGCGCAATGGCTCGCCAACTTCGCCGTCTCAACCACCTTCCCGCCGATGTCCAAAGGGATGGGACTGGGGCCTTCCTACGGAATCTATGCCACCATGGCTCTGCTTTCGTTCTTCTTCGTATTCCGCTGGGTCAAGGAGACCAAGGGCAAAGAACTCGAAGCAATGTAAGGAGGGTTTCGGAGTCATGCCGTTTGCTTGCGGCATGAGCTTCAAAAAGTTTCCATGGTATGGCGGGGCCGCCAAAAGGCAGATCTCGCCAATGAGCTGGCTGTTGGGCTGCGGGCTTCTGCGAGCGAATACGAAACAGTCCCGAGTGGATAAGTGAAAAGCCGTTCTC
>Ga0075121_1000576_pt1 | contig 25262 bp, 21 predicted proteins | sample AntAceMetag02UKG_FD_69793 | JGI IMG/M metagenome (GOLD analysis project Ga0075121, IMG submission 69793) | Saline lake microbial communities from Ace Lake, Antarctica - Antarctic Ace Lake Metagenome 02UKG | ecosystem: Environmental > Aquatic > Non-marine Saline and Alkaline > Saline | place... | reverse complement strand
CAGCAGTTAGCTTTTAGCAATTAGCACAATAATTTCAATATATTCGCAAATGTCATCATTTCATCCAATGGGTGATAATCGCATTACTGGTCAACTCCTAAAATATAGGAGCTAACCGCTAATTGCTAAGAGCTAATCGCTCATCTTAGGTGTAAATAAAACGGCCAATTGCAATTCATTGGCCGAATTTTATATTACCTGATATATAAAGGAGATTGAGATGAACACACCCGCACTTTTATTTGGTTTGGGCAGCATTGGCGCCACCGCTTTTTTGTTTCGCATGGCCAAACAGGAGATGGCCAATAAAAAACTGGCCGCCACATTGAAAATGACCCGCGTCAGGGACATCAAAAACGGCCTGTGCCTCACCGCAGGTGAAGTCGAGGCCGACGCAACAGTGGAAACACCTTATACCAGCACCCCTTCGGTATGGTACCGCTATGGGGCCACCCGGAAGCGAAGCCGGCAGGGGCATACGGGGCTGGTTGATGTTCAAGTGGCTTCGGGAAGCCAAAGTTGCCCATTTTTCCTCAAAGACGACACCGGACGGATCGAGATTATACCGGATGGCGGTGAGGTGGCTGCCTATCCCCATGGACGAACATTAAAATCTCAGAGCGGTTCGAGCACATCTCTGGGTGACCGAGTCAAAAAACTTAAAAAAAGTGATAGCAAAAATTACCCTGAAGGCAAGAAAAAGCCGTTTTTTCGCAAAATAGAAATGGAGGACGAACCCCTGGATATTCCCGATGATCTGGTGGAACTGCAGCCGGGCTCGCCGGAGGTCAAAAATGCCCATCAAAAATATAGCGAAAGCTGGGTCCAGCCGGGTGATCACGTCTATGTGCTGGGTACCGCCTCAACAGGCGGCAGTAGTTCCGCCATGAAGATCGCCAAAGCCGGCAAGCCAAGCCCCTTATTTCTCTCCATGAATGCCCGGGACCTGACCGCCAAGGCTTTTCAAACCAACTTTATGGTCATATCTCTCGTGGGACTGGGATTGGGATTGCTTGGCATTGTCCTCGTTCTCATCGGCCTGGGTGTGGTTGATGCATAGGCTGAAGGTACCCGGCCTTCAGTTTTCAGCCTAAACAACCTGTAACCTGAGAAAGGAGGTGCGATGGACAACACACAGGTAAAAAAATCTACTGCTAAAAAGGCTGGTATCGGATGCCTGGGGATTATTGTTCTTTTTTTTGCGCTTCTTCCCGTCATTGCGGCTATCGATGGGTGGAATCGATACAAGAGCGGCAAGGAGAGCCTGAAATGGCCGGCCACACAAGGAGTGATTCTTTCTTCCACAGTAAAAACGGATCTCGGCAAATCCGATGATGTGGACCCGAGATATACCGCCGCCATTGCCTACCGGTACACGGTGGAAGGATATGAATACACCGGAGAACGTGTATCTTTTTCCGGCCAGACCTTTCTTGACAAAAGCAAAGCGAGCAGTCTGGCCAGACGATACGGCAAGGGCCTGCATGTCAAGGTTTACTTTGATCCCAAAACACCGCATATTTCCGTTTTAGAGCCGGGAAACGCCTCAGGGCCGCCTATCATTTCCTTTTTGCTGGTGGCCATTGTCACCTTTGTCCTGTTTCGTATACTCCGTGTTTTTTTGAGAAAAAAAAGAACTGTGCCACAGGATGTTTTGCCCTCGTTTACGCCCCAGGCACCGGTCACTCAAACGCCATACACGCCTGATATGAAGCCCACGGGCCCCTCCTCGGGAAGTTCCGGGAAAAAAATAAAACCGGACAAGAGCACCGGCATCCTCGTCCTGGCTTTTTTAGCCGGAGGCATCCTTATTATGGGGGTGGGTGCCAATGACCTGAGAAAAGGCTATGAAAGCAAGAATTGGCCAACGGCCAAAGGAATCATTAAGGATTCCTATATAGACCGGCAGATAGAACACAAATCCGACAAAAGTTATATCACCTATAAAGCCCGAATTCGTTTTCGATATTCAGTGAGCGGCAAACCCTATTACGGCCGTGAGATCGGCTTTGGTAAAAGCCAGTACTCAAGCAGAAAAAGAAGTAAAACCAAAAAATATCTGGAACAGTATCCTGCGGGGATGACCGTTACCGTACATTATGACCCCGACAATCCCCGAAGGGCGGTTTTAAATGCCGGAATCACAGGAGGGGCGCTGCTTATTATTTCCATCGGTATTTTATTGTTTCTTTCGGGGGTCGCATTTTTTATCAGGTGGCGAAACGACCGGTAAAAGCGATTATGTAACAATTATAAAGCAGTCAGGCCGCCGCGTAGAACGATTCTGCCGCTGGTTTACGCTCACGAAATTTACCTTTGCGGCTTTGCAGTAAAAAGTTGAATCCCCCTTCAAGGAGGAACATAAGGGGGGTATTTCAAATTAACCGCCGAAAACCGCTTCGGCAGCTTCGAGGGCCGATGCGTCGCCGGCCTGGATGGCATCCATTTTGCCGGCAGTTACGGGCAGAATGGAATTAATAAAATAGGCGGCGGTCTTGATCTGTCCTTCGTAGAATATTATATCTTTCTTTTTGGCGCCGCTGGTCAGTTTTTCAGCGGATATTGCGGCCCGCCACAGCAGCATCCATGCCAGGGTAACTTCCCCCATGGCTTCCTGGAAGGGCGTGGCATGTACAAAGGCGGTTTTGAATTCCGGCGACATTGCGGTTTTGCCCATATGCATTGCGGTTTCGCCCAGTTTGTCGGCAATCTTTTTGACCTTATCGGCTAGGTCCCCGGTGGCAGGATACGCCTTTGCTCTGGTGGCCGTCTTTTGAATTTCCTGCAGGTAATTCATGAATACCACGCCTTTTTTCATGCCCAGCTTGCGGGCCAGCAGATCCATGGCCTGAATGCCGTTGGTGCCCTCGTATATGGCGGCGATCCGGACATCCCGCAGGTGCTGTTCAATGGGGAAATCCTTTGTGTAACCATAACCGCCGAGCACCTGCATTGCCTCGGAGCAGATATCAAAACCACAGTCCGTGCAAAAGGATTTAATCACCGGAGTGAGCAGAGACAGCAGGTTCCCGTAATATTCCCTATCTTCGGTTGTCGCTGCCAGTTTTTCCAGATCCAGCAGATGGGCGCCGTAATAGATCAGGCTTCGCATGCCGTCCACGTGGGATTTCATCCACATGAGCATGCGCCGGACATCCGGGTGCTGAATAATGGGTACGGAAGGGGCGCCCGGGTTCATGGTGTTTTCAAGTGCGCGCCCCTGAACGCGTTCCTTGGCATAATTGGCCGCATACAGGTAGGCGGTGGATGCGTTGGTAAAGCCGATGGCGCCCACGATCAGCCTGGCATTGTTGATCAAATGAAACATGGCCCGCATACCCTTGTTTTCCTCGCCCAGCAACAAACCCCGGCATTGACCTTTGCCGCCGAAGGTCAGACTGCAGGTGGGGCTGGCGTGCATGCCCATTTTCTCTTCTATCCCGGTGCAGACCACATCATTGGACTTACCCAGGGTGCCGTCGTCGTTGACCCATATCTTGGGAACGAGAAAAAGGGAAATCCCTTTTGTGCCGGCCGGGGCACCTTCTATGCGCGCCAGCACCGGGTTGATAATATTCTCGGTCAGGTCCTGTTCGGCGTTGGTGATGAAAATTTTACTGCCGGTCATGGAATAGGTGCCGTCGTCATTTTTCACCGCCGTTGTGGTCAGCGCCCCCACATCCGAACCGGCATCTGATTCCGTGAGCGCCATGGTGCCGCCCCACTCACCGGAATACATTTTCTTTAAAAAAAGATCCTTTTGTTTGGGCGTGCCAAAGGCTTCCACCAGCTCTCCGGCTCCGAAACCGCCCCAGGCACACAGCGTCAGTGAATAATTGGCTCCTAAAAAATAGTCCACCACGGCCTGGGCCACTGCCATGGGCAGGCCCTGCCCCCCCAGTTCCGGGGGCGCGGTCAGGGCGATCCATTCCCCCTCCTTAAAAAGCTTATAGACCCGGTGAAAACACTTTGGCATTCGGACGGTTCCGTTTTCAAAGACAAGGCCTTCTCGGTCGCCTTCGGCAAAAGTCGGCAGTATCTCCTTGATGGCCAGGTTGCGGGCTTCGGAGATAATCATATCAAAGGTTTTTTTGTTAAACGCTTTGTATTTTTCGTTTTTACACAGCTTGTTTATTTCCAGTTGTTCGTAAAGGACAAAATCAATGTCTCTGCGGTCGGCAATTAATTGTGCCATTTCAGGTTACCCCCATCTATAAGTGAAAAGTGAATATTGAAAAGTGAAAAGTTGTGGTATCGCTTTGCTCTGTCTTTTTATAAATAAAATCGATAGAATTCCTTAACTTTTCACTTTTCACTTCTCGCTTTTCATTATTTTTTTCACCTCTGCCGGAATTTTTCGAATCTGCCAGGTTCCATTGACAATGGCAACTACTTCGCCGGCGGCATCCTTGATCTCCATCTCCAGAGAGAAGTCGGCCTTGCCTTTTTCTTCGGCCTCGGCCAGAATATGGTCGACCTGTTCCTCGCCAAGTTCCATTTCAAGAGTTACATCCGTGGTCGCAGGGCGGCGGAAACGAATGTTGATCTCCTTGACAATGGGGAAAAACCGGTTCACGTCAAAAGAGGCGATGTGCAGAATGCCGCCTGGAATTTCCCCAATGGTAAACAGGGAGCCGGCATACATCATTCCCACGTGATTGACATTGCCTTTCAGCGGCATCAATATTTTCGTGTAGCGCGGCCGGACTTCAAGCACCTGGATGCCGGTGCGTTTGATCGGGTTGATACCGTCAATGGCCATTTCGGCTATGGCTTTCATCTCTTCTTTGGTCATCATGTTTTTTCTCCTATTTTTTTTGCCAGATGGGATCTCTTTTTTCCATTAAAGCTGTAATTCCCTCCTGAAAATCGGCTGTCCGCATCAAAATACTCTGCATGTTAACCTCCATGTCCAGTTGGGTCATAAGATCCACGCCTTCACCCTTGCTTATTACCTTCTTAATGGCGCCCACGGCCAGAGGGGCCATTTTGACAATATCCATGGCCAGGCTATCGGCTTCTTCGTACAGTTTTTCCCGGGTGGGGTAAACATAGGCCGCCAGTCCCCAGTCCAGGGCCTGGGCCGCGGTATAGCGCCGCGCCGTCATGAGGATCTCCATGGCCCTGGACGGACTGAGCATTCTGGAAAGGCGGGCCGTACCGCCCAGATCGGCGATCAGGCCGAATTTTGCTTCGGGCAGTCCCCAGATACAGTCTGCGCTCATGAGCCTGAAATCACAGGCGAGCGCCAGTTCCACAGCCATGCCGAATACTGCGCCATGCATGGCGCAGATGATGGGAATTTCGATGGTTTCCAGGCGGTCGAGATAGTGCTGGAGTTTGCTGATATCGGCACGGATGGGGGCCCCTCCGGCTGCCGTATCGGCCATGAATCGGCCCACCAGTGAGCCCAGGGAATTAAAATCGACCCCGGACGAAAACACGGTCCCTTCGCCGCGAATGATGACCACCCGGATTTCCGGATCATTGATCAGGCCCTCTATGATTTCACAGATCTCCTGCAGCATTTCAAAAGTCAGGGCATTTCGCTTTTTTTCGCGGTTCAGCGTGATATAATTTTTTTTCCCTTTTTCTCTTTCAGGATATGATTTCCAGGCATCTATGTTCTTCTTTGAATTTTTTTTACAAAAGTATCGTAAGGTCTTTAATCGGATAGGAAACGCAGGCATGCACATAACCGAATTGACGATCTGATTTGCGCACCAGGGCGCCCGGGGCCTGAAATACCTGACCGGAAAGAATTTTAATCCGGCACATGCTGCACTCACCGGAACGGCACAGGGAGGGAATGGCCAGGTTGTTTTTCTCCAGGGCAACCAGCAAGGGCTCATCGGCACGGGCTTTGAATACACCCTTGTCTTTTACGTTTACTTCAAAAAAATCATCCGGTTTTATCTTGGGCGGCCATCCGGAATATCCGGAGATGTTGAGCGGTGCACCAAACATTTCCCGCCTGATCTTGTTTTTGGGGATACCCAGTTTTTCCAGATCCGGCAGGCAGAAATCGTACATGGCCTGGGGGCCGCAGATAAAAAAAGATTTGTCATCGCCCCCCCCTATGGTCTTCCGGATCAGGTCGGCGGTAATAAAACCGGTTTCGCAGGATTTATTTTCGGCAGGCTCTTCGATTACCGGGAGATATTTTATATTTGAAAACTGCTGTGCAAGACGTGTTATTTCCGTGTGGAAGATAATGTCATCCATGGTTTTACTGCCGTAGAAAAGATAAAGGATGCGGTCCAGGCCGCCATCGGTAATTTCGCGCAACATGCTCATGAAAGGAGTGATTCCGCTGCCGCCGGCAAGACATACCATGGTTTTGGCATGGATGATCGGGTTGAAGTGAAAGTTTCCCTGGGGACCTGAGCTTTCCAGGAGGTCGCCTTCTTTGACGTCTTCCAGCAGATAGGTGGATACCAGCCCATTTTTCACCCGGCGGATGGTAATATCCCAATATCCGGTCCGGCCTGGAGAAGACGAAATACTGTAGGGGCGGCTGGTCCGGATCGAACCGATATCCAGAAAAAGAGTGATATACTGGCCCGCCTGAAAGGGCGGCAGCCGGCAATTGTCCGCCTTCAGGCGCAGGGTACAAGTCGAGGGGGTTTCCGTTATGACCCGGCTGATCCGCAAAGGTATCCTTGCAGGATGCAGTTTGTTGATGCAGGCGGCCACTTCGCCTTTTTGTGCAGCAAAATCCGTACCCTTTTTTTCTGCAATTTCGATTTTTTTAACAATATCCGCGTAGCCGTCAAACTGTTTGACGATTTGTTTTTGCATGGAAATCCTCCTGTTTACCTTTCATGTCCGTAAGCAGGGCCTTTGCGGCCATGACTCCCGAATCCAGCGTCGGCTGGTACCCGTTATACCCGATCCACCCCCCGGCGCTGTACAGGCCTTTAACAGATGACTGGGGAGGAATAAAGAGTTCCGAATTTTGAATATGGTGATCAAAGCCGTAGATGGCACCCCGGGGGTGCCCCAGGTAGCGCAGATGGGTCAAGGGGGTGGCGATTTCGATCTCCTCAATGTGCCTGCGCAAATCCGGAAAGACTTTCTCAGCCACCTTGAGCATGGCATCGGCCATCCGGTATTTTTCTCCGGCATATTCGGCCGGCGGAACATTCAGCCAGGTATCGCCGTACTTGAGCGTCACCATTGCCACCTGGCAGGTTCCCCTCGGCGAAAAATCCGGATCGATCAGGTTGTAACAGCTCAAAACCATGGAATCTTCATCATTAATATCCCTGACTCTCATCCTCCGGTATGAATTTTCAGGGTCTGTGCCCCCAAGAATGAAGTTGGTGGACTGGGTCAAACCGACGGCCTCAGGCTCGCAGTCCAGGCCCATATAGAGTGTAAAGGCCGACTGGCTCAGGGTGCACTGCTTTATCTGTGCCCTGACCTCACCCGGAACCTGGTCCATGTCCATCATTTCGGTGTAGGTGCTGATCTTGGAAGCATTGGAAATTACATATTTTGCAGCAATCTCTTCTCCCTTATCGGTTATCACGCCCTGCACCGCCCCCTGCTTTACGATAATTTTTTCGGCCCCACAGTTAAAGCGGAGGGTGCCGCCGTTGTTGATAATCGTATCGGCCAGGGCATTGGAAAGGGTCTGGGAACCGCCTTTGAGATGATAGGGTTTGAATTCGAGATAGGCAAAAAACATGGCTGCCATATCGACAATGGACATGTATTTGGGCGGCAGTCCCATATAGGTCCAGTAAGGCGATACTGCCGCCTGCAAAAGCGGGTCATGGATAAACCGGTTCATGACTTCGCCTGCCGTCTTTAATGCATATTGATAATAAAGCGGGTATTTTTCGCGACTGGTTTCCGGATCTTTGAAGTAGAAGACACCGATAACCTGGGTAAAAAGTTTATATAAAAAATCAAAATAGGCGAAAATACCGTCTTTTTCGTGCGGAAAGCGTTTTTGCAGTTCATGGATCATCCCGCCCAGGTCCGGTTTCAGCGTAATATCCAACTGACCCGGCACAATAACACGGTAAAGATCTTGAATCTGAACAAATTCGAGCTTGTCCATAATGCCCAGACGATCCAGGGTTGCCCGCAACGGCCCCGGTTTTTCAACACTGCCCAGCCCGCTGAGTTGATGCAGAGACACCTCGAATTCAAATCTTCCCCGGCAGAAACTGGTGGCACAGCCCCCCGGTATGTTATGCCTTTCCAGCAGGAGTACGTTCACGCCGCGCTGCGCCAGGGTAGCGGCCGCGGTAAGGCCTCCGTTTCCGGCGCCGATTACGATTGCATCATACTCTGCCATGACTCCTCCTTGGGGTCGTTTTTAATTTCTATTTTCCAGCGACTTAATTTTCCAGAAGCCCGATTATTTCCCGATGGTAAGCCCCTTCCAGTTTTTTAACCTTTTTCAGCTCGGCGGCAACTTCCCTGAAGTCCGGTTTTTCATTATCCGATGCCCGTTTCAGTGCATAGGCCAGGTCCCGCCAGGCCAGGCCCACAGCACGCATCCGGTCGGCCAGGCCGCTCTCGGCAATGGCAGGAATATATTCGCCGGCCTCACGCAGAAAATCAGCATACATCAGCCGGAAGCCGCCACCGCCTGTACCGCGTTTTTCAATCAATTGATAGGTAAACCGGGCGGTCCATTGCCAATCGGTAAAATCTTTCCACTGGTCAAGCTCCCTTTTCCATTTACCCAGGCTTGTGATGCCTTGGAAGTCGTGAGATTCGTCCATGATAAGGCGGCTCTGTGCCAGAACCGCATCCAAAACAACCTCGGGCATGTTCTCAGGCACTTTTAAATTTACGGGCGCAAACATATCGCCCTTCATGTTAAAAAATCCGCCTTTGGCGTAGCGGGCAAGCCGCATATCGGAAAAAGCTACCTCTATCGGTTTGGTTCGTTCCGTATCCGTCACCAGAAAAATATGTTTTCGATGGTCATATCCCCAGACTAGGATTAAATGGCCCGGGAAATGAGTTTGGGTCTTATAATACGGCAAATAAAAAATATCCGTGCGCAAAAGAACCGGCCTGCCCTGATCCAACCGCCGGATCAACATTTTTTCGCTTTCAGCGGCGTCCGTGTGTTGCTCCCACTTGAAATCAAAACCGATCCGGCTGAAAAACTCTTTTTCAAGATCAGCCGAACGCGTGTGCATCAGTCGTGAAGGGGAGCTGTCCGGAATATCCATATACCATATCCCAAGGCCCGCGCCGATCCCGAAACACATGGCCTCACTCCAGGCAATGCCGTAGTGATTCATCATGTCCCGGATGCCCGTGCTGGCGCAGTGCCGGCCTATTCTGTGGGTAACGGATAACATTGTTATAAACGAAAATCCTCTTTTGAAGATAAAAAGTGAAGATTGAAAAGTGAAAAGTTGTGGTATCGCCCTATAAAGTGAAAAGTGAATACTGAAAAGTGAAAAGTTGTGGTATCGCTTTGCTCTGTCTGTTTATAAATAAAATTGGTAACTACTCAGGTGGATAGACTGAAGGCTGTTAGGAAAAAGCGTATGTTAAAGCCATGTTTGATGCAAGAATCACATTCCGCCAACGTAGGACAATTGTACTTTTTTAACCCCTTCAGCCTTCAGTCTAACCAGCTTCAGCCTGACTGTGTGAGTTCTACACGCTTTCAATCAAAATTCCATAAGGCCGGATCTCAAGGGCTATTGACCAATCAAAAACATTATCCCCAAGGTCTTCGGCCGATTCGGTGGGCACAGTCCACCCTACTATAGATCGGGACAATATAATCGATAGAATTCCTTAATTTTTCACTTCTCACTTCTCACCTCTCACTTCTCACTTCTTCCAGCACCACCAGCGCATCCACGGCAATGGGTTTGCCACGTGACAGGATCACAGGGTTGATATCAATCTCCTTTATCGCCTCGTTTTCCATACCGATCTGTCCCACACGGATCAGAATTTCAGCCAGCATTTCAAGATCGGCGGCCGTCATTCCGCGAATTGCACCGAGTATCTTGTGTGCCCTGATTTCACGCATCATCTCCAGAGCATCCTGTTTTTTCAGGGGAGCTACCCGGAAACTGATATCTTCCAGTATTTCGGTAAATATACCGCCCAGGCCGAACATTACGCAGGGGCCGAACTGGGCATCGCGGGTCAGGCCCACCACAAGTTCGCGGGATCCTTTGATCATCTCCTGCACCAGGACTCCGCTGTCTGCCCCGGCCAGTTCTTCCATGATTTCCCTGAAAGCCGCAATGGCCTCCTCCAGGTTTCGGACGTCCACCCGGATCAGTCCTTTTTCAGTCTTGTGAGCAATTTGTCGGCCACAACCCTTGAGTACCAGAGGGAAGCCGATTTCTTCGGCGGCATCTCCCAGTTCTTGAAGATTTGTGACCATTATTTCCCGGGTGCAGGGGATACCATATTCGGCCAGAATTTGTTTGGATTCATACTCAGACAGGGCACTATACCCTTTTTTAACCGCTTTTCTAATTAAGTCCATATTCTCCTCTAAAAAATTTAATTAACAATAAGGCCGCCGCCAAGGACTGCCCTATTATTGGTTTGCGCTCAATTGATCGTTTTATGGCAGGCCGTCTTACATGGCGGCCATCTGTTTTTTTTGCCAGCGCTGATATCGCCACACCCGGGCATAAGTGGCAACGGCCCGTTCGGTGGAATCGAAAAAGGGCAGCCCAGCTTCACAGAACCGGCGGCCTAGCTCAGGCGCGAATCCCGGCATTTTGATAATCATAAAAGGTTTGTCCGATTTTTTTCGCACATCAACCATAGCTTTGAAATATTCTTCATTGGCCTCGTTCGTCAATCCGATGCCGATAACGATGACGGCGTCCACCCCGGGATCAGAAGCAATGCTTTGGGCCGCCTTTGCATAGATACTGATATCCAGGCTCGCAGACAGGCCTACATCGATGGGATTGCGAAGGCTGGTGCCGGTGGCCGGGACAAATTCCGCCATTTTCGAACGGGTTCCGGGCAACATGTCCGCCAGTGCAAGCCCCTCGTTTCCACAGGCTTCGGCCGCTGAGACAGCCAGACCGCCGGGTCCGGAAAGAATGGCCATATGTCGATCAAGGCCTTGGGGCAGCAGGGAAAACCCCATCAACGTGTCGATAAAATCTTCAAAGCCGGTCACGGATATGGCCCCGCCCTGATTCACCATGCCCTCCCAGATATTTTTCGTGCCGGCAAGGGCCCCGGTATGAGAAGAGGCGGCCCGTGATCCTTCGGCTGTCAGACCAATTTTCCACAAAATAACCGGTTTTATCAGGGATGCTGCTTTGAGGGCCGCAAGAATGGCAGGACCATGCTGAATGCCTTCGATGTATCCCCCGATGACAGTGGTCTCGGGATCATGCCCCAGGTAATTCAAAAAGTCCGCCACGGACAGGTCGCACTCATTGCCCAGGCTGACCACTTTGCTGAAACGGATGGCTTTTTCAGGCGCCATAATTCCCAAAATGTTGGATAGGGAACCACTGTGGGAAATTATACCTACCGGTCCGGGATCGCGGGAGAGCTGCGGAAAAAAGCTGAGGCCTGTTTTAGGGCAGTAGAGTCCCATGCCGTTGGGGCCGATTATGCGAATATCCGCTGCACGGGCCGTATGCAGGATTTTATCCTGCAATCTTGCCCCTTCCGTTGTCCCGGTTTCCCGGTAGCCGGAGGTAAACAGCACGATTCCCTTGACTCCTTTTGCAGCACAGTCCCGGACCACGGCAAGTGTGTGATGATGCGGGACCAGTACGATAACCAGATCCACCGGTCCGGGGATATCCGTCACACGTGCATAGGCCTTCAGTCCGTCGATGGTTCCGGCACCGGGATTGACCGGATAAATCGGCCCCCTGAAGCCCTGATCGAGCAGAGCCATAAGAAAAAGCTTGCCGGTTTTCATTCCCCTTGGCAATCCTACAATGGCCACGGAACGTGCGTGAAAAAGGGCATCGATCCGCGTGAGTGTCTGCTTCTGGCTGTTCATTTTTTGCTCCCTGAGCCGGATAAATCCGCCAAAGGCGGACAAGCCGTAAATAACAAATTTCAAGCCCCTAAAAGTCAAAGCCCCATGAATTTGCCGGCAATGCTCTTCATGATCTCATTGGTTCCGGCAAAGATAGACATGACCCGTACATCCCGAAATGCCCTGGCAATGGGACAGGTTTCCAGAATTCCAGCATCCCCGAAAAGATCCAGGGCTTTGTCGGTGGTTCGTTTGACCATTTCAGTGGTCCAGTATTTGGCCATTGATGTTTCAATAATAATATCCTTGCCCTCCATGTGGTCGGCCACCAGCTTTTCCAAAAAAGTACGACCGATTTTTACCTCGGTGGCCATTTCCACCAGGGTGAACCGGTTGGCCTGGTATTTGGATATCGGCTTTGCTCCGCCGGGTGACGATTTGCAATGCTCAATGGTCCATTCCAGAATTTTTTCCGCTGCAGTAACCGCGCCGACAGCCGTCACCAGCCGTTCCTGCTGCAGTTTCTGCATGAGCATCAAAAACCCGGTACCCTTGTCTCCCAGGCGATTGGCCACGGGAATCCGGCATTTGGTAAAAAACAACTCGGCCGTATCCTGGCTCCACCAGCCCATTTTTTCAAGATGCCGCCCCCTTTCAAATCCTTTGGTCCCGTCTTCCACCAGGTACAGAGAAATGGCCTGGTAGGGATTTTCCACGGCCGGATCCATAGCCGTTATCACCACAAGATCCGAGATGATACCGTTGGAAATAAAGGTTTTGGACCCGTTGATGACAACCTCGTCACCTTCTTCCACGGCCGTCGTGGTCATTCCGGCCAGATCGCTGCCGGCACCAGGCTCGGTCATGGCCACTGCCGTTATGATGTCCCCGGAGACGCATCCGGGAAGATATTTTTTCTTTTGCCCGGCATTGCCGAAACTGTTGATATAGGGGACCACCACATCGCTGTGCAACGCGACCGCCAGACCGGTATGGTTGGTTTCGGCCATCTCTTCACCGATAATGACGGTATAGAGGAAATCACCGCCGATTCCCCCGTATTCAGGGTCTATTTCAGTACATAAAAATCCGTTTTGACCCATTTCCCGCCATATCTGTTTGGGTTCTATTTTCTCTTTTTCCCATTGATCCACATAGGGGGTGACCTTTTCGGCCAGAAATGCCCTCAGCCGTTTGCGAAAATCATGGTGCTTTTCCGTAAATTGCAATATTTCCATCTTTGTCCTCTCTTAAAAAGCGGGGCCGATCGGCATCCTCTATTTATCAGGACAGCCTTCAGCCTTCGGTCTATCCACCTGAGTAGAGCCCATCATCTGATTTTCCCGATGGCGGCTTTCCCGATGATATCTTTCAATGCTTCTTTGTTGCCGCAGTATAGCTCGGCGATTTTGGCATCCCGGTAAAACCGCTCCACATCGTATTCGGTCATATACCCGTATCCGCCGTGAAGCTGAATCGCTTCATCCGCCACTTCCAGAGCGCACCGGGCCGATATGATTTTGGCCATGGCCGCCCCATTGGCATTTTTGCGCCCTTTGTCAAAATCCCAGGCGGTTTTATAGGTCAACAGCCGGGCCATTTCGATCTTGGTTACCATGTCGGCAAATTTGTGCCGGGTAATCTGAAACTGTGCGATTTTTTTGCCAAACTGTTCCCGCCCCTTGACATATTCCAGGGCGCGGTCGAAGGCCCCCAGGGCAATGCCTATAGACTGGGCCGCAATCAGCAACCGGCATTCGGTATAAAACTGCTGTGCCTGATCATATCCCCGGCCCTCTTTCCCGATAAGGTGGGGTGCCGGCACCCTGACGTCTTCAAGGATGATTTCGGCACTGGCGATCATACGGGCTCCGAGCTTGTCACCGGTATTTTTGATTGTCAGTCCTTTGCGATCCGCCTCCACCAGGAACATGCTCGACCCCCCGGTCGTTTCGACATCCGGATCAGTGCTGCACAAAACAACATAAAACCCTGCCACGCCGCCGTTTATCATGCAGGTTTTGGTGCCGTTCAGGACCCAGTCATTGTTATGTCTGACCGCGGAAGTTTTCAGATTCGATATATCAGTGCCCCTGCCCGGTTCCGTAAAAGCCCCGCCGGAAAGCATTTGTCCTTCGGCCACAGGCGGAAGAAATTTGCTTTTCAGTTTTTCTCCGGCAAAGCGTACCAGGCATTCAGCCGCAAAACCTGCGCTGGACAGGGCCATGCCGATGGTGGAATCCCGGCGGCAAAATTCTTCGGCAATCAGGGTGTTCTCCAGAAGCCCCATTCCGCCGCCCGAGTGCTTTTCGTCAAAATGAATGCCGACAAACCCCAGATCTGCGGCTTTCTCCCAGATTTTGAAGGGAAATTCATGCTTTTTATCCATGTCCTGGGCAAGTTCCTTGTCAAATTCTCCCCTGGCAAAGGCCCTGGCCGCCTTCTGAATTTCCTTTTGCGGTTTGGTCAGTTCAAACATTTTCTTTTTTCTCCCCCTGTTCCAGTGATACAGGCTTGGGTATTGGTCGCTTTATGCTTAATTCTGTGTTTTTGATGTCCAAAAAACGTAAAGGAGCCCTTATAAATAAATAGTGAGAAGTGAAAAGTGAAAAATTAAGGAATTCTGCCGATTTTATTGCCCTAATCCTTAGTAAAAACTATGCACTTTAGTGCAAAACTTTTAGTATTGTTTTTACGAAACAAAGCTCTTGAGTATGAATAGCGGTTATTTAAGATCGTTGTATCTGTCCATTATAAAAAGGCAGAGCGAAGCGATACCACAACTATTCACTATTCACTTCTCACTTTATAGGGCGATACCAGATATCAAGCGTTACTTGTCAATACCGGCCGACAATGGAAATACTGCAGACATTCATTGCCGGGAACCCGCCCAGGTTATGGGTCAAACCGTACCTGGGATCCTCCAGTTGGCGCTCTCCGGCCCGCCCGTGGAGCTGCAGATACATTTCATAAATCATTCGCAGCCCGGAAGCGCCGATGGGATGGCCAAAACATTTCAGCCCGCCGTCCACCTGGCAGGGCACCTGTCCGTCCATATCAAATACACCGTCCATAACATCCTTCACCGCCTTGCCTCGCTGAGAGATATGCAGGTCTTCCATGGTGACCAGTTCGGTGATGGAAAAACAGTCATGGACCTCCATCATGCTGATCTCTTCCCGGGGGTTGGTGATGCCGGCTTCTCTGTACGCCTCGGTGCTGGCTTTGCTGGTGGTCATGAAGTGGTCCCCGTCCCAGTCGTTGTAGCCCATTTCTTCGCCGCTGCTCAATGCCAGTTGCAGGGCTTTGACCGAGACCAGGTTTTTTTTACCCAGTTTTTTGGCGATTTCCGGTGTGGTCACAATGGCGCAGGCGGCCCCGTCGCTGACGCCGCAGCAATCGAACAGTCCCAGGGGATGCGCGATAATCGGAGACGCCATGATTTGCTCTTCGGTGACTGCCTTGCGCAGATGGGCCTTGGGGTTTTTGACCCCGTTGGCATGACTCTTGGCCGATACATGGGCGATGGCCCGTTTAATATCTCTGTCGGAAATTTTGTATTTGGCCCCATAGGCGCCGGCCAACTGGGCAAATGAACCGGGGGCGGTGATGTTCGGAAACCACTGCCAGGTCAGGCTGCCGGAATCCGACCCAACAAAGCTGGGCAGTCCGCCATAGCCGGTATCCTTGAGTTTTTCCACGCCCAGGGCAAGGCAGATATCATAGGCCCCGGAAGCCACCGCATAGACGGCCCCGCGAAACGCTTCGGTGCCTGTGGCACAGAAGTTTTCCACCCGGGTGACCGGGATAAACGGCAGTCGCAGGGTCATGGACAGGGGCAGGGCACTTTTCCCTACATTAATGTTGTCAAAGCAGGTGCCCAGCCAGGCGGCCCCGATATCTTTTTTCTCAATGCCGGCATCGGCGATGCACTCTTCAAATGCCTCGACCATGAGTTCTTCAGCGCCCATATCCCAGCGTTCTCCGAATTTACTGCACCCCATTCCGATGATTGCAACTTTATCTTTTATTCCTGTTGCCATGCTTGGTTCCTCCTATTTCAATGTAAACAGCTTTTCAAGAAGCTGGGATTTCATGATGTCACCTTCGATCTTGAGTTTGCCGGATGTATAGGCCTGCATGGCAGGCAACTTACCGCTCATCATGGCGATAAAATCACTACCTTCCATTTTCAGGGTGCAGGCCGGTTTGTCGTGCCGGCCGGATTCAATGGTGCAGGCATTGTCCTTGATTACGCAATACCAGTCACCGCCGGCATCACCAGCGATATTATACTGAAAGGCCACGTCCACTCCGGTGGCCGCTTCCGCGTTAAAGGTGCCGGCCATTTTATCAAATATTCCGGCCACATCCATACCGCTGTCGTCAGCTGCAGCTTCGGTTGAAGTCGTTGGGGTCGACGGGGTTATCAGATCCATAATGGCTGCATTGGCATCTCCGATCTCTTTGGAGCCTTCCATGGCATTGATCGTATCCCAAGTGTCCCGGATCATTTCGGGCGTTGGCGGATTTTCCGCATCGCCCAGAAAGGTTGCCGCACCGGTCATCACCGCCGCCCGGTTGTAATACCCCATGCCGGCATTAAAAATTCTGCCGGATTGATCGCATCGTTCACTGCAAAGGTAGAGCACCATGGGCGCCACAAATTCAGGCTTCATTTTTTCGAACATCTCCGGCGGCAGCACATCCTCGGTCAGCCGTGAGGCTGCCAGAGGTGCCACGGTATTGGCCTTGATGTCGTATTTTTTTCCTTCAAGCTTAAGGGTGTTCATGAGGCCGACCAGACCCAGTTTGGCGGCCGAATAATTGGTCTGGCCGAAATTGCCGTACAATCCTGCGGCCGAAGTGGTCATAACGATGCGGCCGTATCCGTTTTCACGCATGACCTCGAACGCGGGCCGGCTGACATGATAGGCCCCGTTCAAGTGTACATCCAGGACCGCCTGCCAGTTTTCCGGCTCCATCTTCATGAAACTCTTGTCCCGAAGGATGCCGGCATTGTTAATGACGATATCGACCCTGCCAAAGGCATCCAGTGCCGTTTTGACGATATTTTCACCGCCTTCAACCGTGGCCACATTGTCATAACTGGCCACTGCGTCGCTGCCCAGGGCCTTGATTTCGTCCACGATTTTATCGGCCGGTGATTGGGAACCCGATCCGGAACCGTCCCGGGCACCGCCAAGATCGTTGACCACGACCTTTGCCCCCCGTTTGGCCAGTTCCAGGGCATAGACCCTGCCCAGTCCTGCGCCTGCGCCGGTAACGATTGCCACCCGGCCGTCATAGCGAATTTTATTCATCTCTTCGGCGGCTCCGGGCACGGGCACGGCTTTCCAGAAATAATTCACAAATCCGCGTTCCTTGTCCGCTACCTTGCGTTTAAATGCCATCTGCACCGGCAGGCCGACTTTGACGTCATCCAGTTCGCAATCTGTAAAATCAGCCATCATCCGGCCCCCGCCTTCAAACTGAACCATGCCGTAGATGGCCGGCGGGTCCACGGATATGGCCAGCATATCTCCGGTAAAGGTCTTGGTCGTAGCCGGAACATCGGCAAATTCATAATCGTCCTGGCTGTGTATTGCTCCACAATTCGGGTTTACACAGATATCCATTTTGGGGAACTGCGGCGTACCGCACTCGCGGCATTTGCCACCCACCAGGCCCAGGATCATTTTATTTTTGCGCCACAACACGGTGGTGGCGGTCTGGGTGGGCGCCTCGGCCCGGATGCCCATCTCGGTCTTGAGCAAGTCCCTGAATTTCAGCCATTTAAGGTAGTTGTCAGTGGTTTTTTTATTGGCCAGGCAGCCGGACACACCATTTCTCGGGGCTAGTCCGGTGATGTTTTCCGTGACCTCGAAGTAGAGCGCGTTGGCGCCCTGGCCAAAACCGGCCACGAGTATCCGATCTCCCGGCTTGGCTTCCTCAAGCGCGGAAATCAGCATCATGAAGGAATGGGCCGCACCGGTTTCACCGCAGACCTCGTGCATGTTGTCCACCAGTTTTTCAGGGGTTGCCCCCAGTTTTTTGGCAATCTTGCGATGATCACCCTTGAAAAAACAGGGATAAACCAGTTTGTCCACATCATCCATGGTAATCCCCAGTTTGTCGAAGAGGCCGTTGACCACCTTTGGAATAATTCGGCCGTAGCCGGAATCCCGGGTCCAGCGCTCCTCCCAGACATAATCGTACTGGTTTTGGCTGCCGCGGTAATGATCGACAAAATCGCAGGAAATGGAATATGACCCCTTATATTCGGCAATCACATCCGTATCCCCGACCATCAGAGAGGCAGCGCCGTCGCCAAACCACATTTCATAAAAATAGGCGGCCCTGGTTTCCCGGCGGTCTGTTGCCGTCACCATGATATTTTTTTTGGCTTTGCTCTGCACCGACTCCAGGGCGCTCACCAGTGCCGTGGTGGCGATTTTCTGTGAAGCGGTATAATCCGCCGTCACGAGCTCCTCTTTCAAATTCAGGGCCGCGGATATGATGCCGGCATTTTGCCGGTCTGCAAAGGGAAGTGTCGTGGATGCCAGGTACAATCCGTCCAGAGTTTGCTTGTCGGCGCCGGTGAGACAATCGCGTGATGCAGCCACCGCCATGGTAATGGAATCCTCATCCCAGTTACACATGGACCTTTCTCCCTGGGATACCGCCATGATGGCGGGGGCAAACCAGCCCATTCCCTGGACAATGGCAGACCGGTTGAGCCTTAAACGCGGAATATAGGCGCCGTATGAAGTAATACCTATCATTTTTTATTCTCCTGTATTCGTCAAATGGTTAAAACTTGAACAGCTTTTCAATGAGCTGGGATTTCATGATATCGCCTTCAATCCCGAGCTTTCCGGATGTATAGGCCTGCATGGCCGGAAGGGTGCCGTTCATCATGGCGAGAAAATCACCGGCGGCCATTTTCAGGGTGCACGTGGGACTGTCATGATTACCGGCGGTAATGGTGCAGGCTCCGTCCTTGATCGCACAATACCAGTTGCCGCCGCCTTCACCGGAGATATTGTACTGAAACACAACATCTACACCTCCGGCTGCGTCGGCATTAAAGGCATCCGGCATGGCCTCGAAAACAGCAGCCACGGAAGTGGTGCCTCCGGCCGTGTCCGAAGCATCGTCGGCCGGTGCGGCAAAGGCTGCCACGACATCGCCGAGCTGGTCATTAAGCTGAAAATATTCCTTGCCCTTCTTGAGCGTGGAGATTTTATTCAGATGGCTTTCGATATCCTCTACCGCAGGTATCTGGGTGCCGTCGCCTACGATGGTTCCAGGCCCTGTGACAATGGCTGCGCGGTTGTAAAAACCCATGCCGGCATTATAAATATTTCCGGTGACCGGACATTTTTCAGAGCACAGGAACAGGGCCATGGGCGCCACGAACTCGGGTTTGAGTTTTTCCAGAAAATCGGGGGGCAGTACATCTTCGGTCAGGCGCGAGGCCGCCACAGGGGCAATGGTATTGACCTTGATATTATACTTTTTCCCTTCGAGTTTGAGGGTATTCATAAATCCAACCAGGGCCAGCTTGGCGGCGGTATAATTGGTCTGGCCGAAATTGCCGTAAAGTCCGGCAGCAGACGTCGTCATCACGATCCGGCCGTAACCTTTTTCGCGCATGACCTTGAACGCCGGACGGCTAACATTATACGCGCCGTTCAGATGGACTGCGAGAACCGCGTTCCAGTTTTCCGGGGTCATTTTGATAAAACTCTTGTCACGCAGGATTCCGGCGTTGTTGATAAGGATATCCACTGTTCCAAAAGCATCCAGGGCTGTCTTGACAATATTTTCACCGCCCTCGGTCGTGGCTACATTATCATAATTGGCAGCGGCCTGGCCGCCCAGTGCCTTGATTTTCGCCACGACCTTGTCGGCCGGTGATTTCGAGCTGTCGCCGGATCCGTCCCGGGCTCCGCCCATGTCGTTGACCACGACTTTGGCTCCCCGTTTTGCCAGTTCCAGGGCATAGACCCGTCCCAGGCCGGCGCCGGCACCGGTTATAATGGCCACCCTGTCGTCAAACCGAATCTTGTCTTCAGGAATATCGCCGTATTCAAATTCACCGTTGTCGATGACGATTTCGCCTGTTTCGGTATTTACCACCCGCCAGACCGCCTTTCCTTCGTCGGTTTTCCAGATCAGTGTCTTAAGGGGCATGCCCGGATAAAGCGGTTTTGTGAAGCGGTTGAACATTCGCCGTGCTTTTTCCGGCTCACCCGGGATGAGGCTCTGGATCAGGGCCCGGCATGCAAAGCCATGGGTGCACAGCCCATGCATGATGGGCCTTTCAAAACCGGCCATTTTGGCAAATTCCGGGTCTACGTGAAGCTGAAAGACATCTCCTGAAAGCCTGTAGATCAGGGGCTGGTCAGCGCTTGGTGATGCATCGACCGTAAAATCCGGACTGCGATCCGGAAAAACGATCTCCTTTTTAGGGGCATTCTTACCCCCGAACCCGCCGTCCAGCCTGGCAAACACAGTGGCGATTGCCGTGAACAGTTTTTTGCCGTTGGAATGCCGTGTCTCGCTCCTGGCCACGACCAGGGCGCCCTTGCCTTCACCCTTATCAAAATAATCGGTGATTTTACCCTCGGTGGTCATGGTGCCCTCGGGCGGGATCGGGTTGTGAAAGACAAGTTCTTCTTCGCCATGCAGAATGCCTGCCAGATTCACATTGGAAGCCACCATCAGCTCGGGCATAAAATTATAAAGTGTGGTGGTGGCAAAACTCGGTATGATTTTCAAATCTTTTTCATAGCAGTATTCCAGGTCGGAAAAACCGGCACCAACGCCCAAGGCGTAAAGTACCGCATCTTTCCAGGTATAATCCGAGGAAAGAGGGCCGATTTTCTTTCCGATTGAATCAAGGTTTAACGCCATTTGTTTTCCTCCTTTTTAATCCCGCCGCGTAAACGCCGGAATCAGAATAAATTTTAATGTTTCTTTAACAAGTTCGATATATTTTTTGCGATCCACATCCAGCATGGGCCTGAAATAAGTCTCTCCAGAGATAAAATTAAAAACCGAATTCCAGACAGCCAGAACACGCGCCTTGGCCTGCACGGAAATGCTTTTTTTATCAAGCGCCAGCCCCATTGCCACTGCGATATTGGAAATATATCCGGTAACATGTATATCGACGCCGAAGTCCTCTTTGTTTTTGCTGAAATAACGGTACAGGATCAAGTTGGATACTTCCGGATTGGCAAACAGATAATCACTGATCATATCGATGGCCACTTCGAGGCGAACGGCCACCGATTTTCCGTGAACGATCTTCTCGATCTCTTTAAGCTTGAGCTGAATCTCATCATTGAGATCCATAATGACGGCTTCATAAAGGTCCTGCTTTTCCCCCCAGTGGTAATAGAGAGTGGATATGTCGATGCTCACATCCTGGGCAATCATGCGTGTGGTTGTGCCCTGATAGCCGTAACTGCCGAACAGGCGCCGGGCAGCGGCAAGAATTCTGGCCTTCATGGAATCAGGTGCCCGGCGTGCTTTTTCAAGCGGAGATGACATAAAATTTTTTCCTTATCTTCAGATAAAATTGATGACGGTCTTAAATCCGGACGATATGACATTTAAAAAGAGTAAAGGCTGCAGGGGGCATCCTTTATGTACCAAGTTACATTTTTTTAAGGGTGTCTGTTTTTTGCCTGATTTCAAGTTTTAAATTTCATTGCCAGGATATAAAATCAACAAAGTGTAAACTACTTTTAATGTGTCATGAAAGGTGCCGGTGTATAGATTGCATCTCTCCATCAACTTTATCCCAATGTATGCTTCCATCATTTGATGGATATCAAATTAATTCTTGTAGAATAAAAAGTCAAGTAGTTAATCGCAAATTATTCAGTCATTGATTGGAACTTCAAAATATTGCGGTTAAAATTATGTGCATTTTTCACAAACTGTGATATATAGTATCATATTGGTTAGTTGTGCTACTGTAACTGTTAAATCCGTATTTTTTCACCACAAAGCGGAGCATTGATATGCTGAGCAAATTCACCCGGAAGCTGTGTATCTTTAATGTGCTTGACGGACTGCAGGACGGGCTGTCCCATTTTTCGGGCTTCAGCCGGTCGGGCCCTGATCTATGCCGAAACGCCGCATGATCCCATCTATGTTTTTGATCCTAAAAACCTTCCGGCGGTTGAAGGATCAAAGCGCCGGCTTGTTTCCGATGGGCAGTGTATTACAGGTATTGCCCTGGTCCTGATTGCAGTTCCTAAAAGGTTCTACCGTTCCGGCGAGAATAAATTTACTCACTCAATAGAGGCGGAATAAAACATTTTTTTGTGGAGCAATGATTTCCTATGACTGAATTAATTGACCTGACGCATCTTTTCGATGACGACATGCCGGTATATCCGGGTGATCCCTGTGCGAAACTTTACGAAATCGCCAGTATCTCTAAAGACGGATATACTGATCATAAAATTGAAACCGGTATGCATGTTGGAACCCATATGGATGCTCCGCTTCATTTTATTGAAGGCGGCATGTTCATTTCAGAAGTCCCCTTAAAGTCGTTTACCGGCATTGGCCATCTGGTTGACGCCCGTGAAAAATCGAGCGTAACTTGCGAGCTGCTGGAGATGCACGATATTTCCAAAGGCGATATCGTACTGGTGATGACAGGCTGCTATAAAAAATTCAGAGATCCTGATTATTATGAAACCTATCCTGAGTTATCTGAAGATTTTGCGAATCGATTGGTTGAACTTGGTGTGAGTGCAGTTGCCATGGATACTCCAAGCCCTGATCGTGATCCGTTCCCTGTCCACAGGATACTGATGAGCAGCGATGTCCTCATAATTGAAAATGTTGATAATCTTGAAGCATTAATAGGGAAGGGCAGATTCCGGGTTCACGCCTATCCGATGAAGTTGCATGCAGAGGCTGCTCCGGTCAGGATTATTGCTGAAATTTTTTGCTGCCAAACTCAAGGAGCTTTTTGAGAAAGAGCACGATTGTCCATGGAAAAGCCAAAGGACTGCCCATGTGACAAATGAAGAAAGGAAATTTCTGATATCAGTCAAGAAGGGTAAGCCTAAATGGAATCTTTCAGGATTAACAGGTGTTGAAGATTTACCTGCTGTAGAATGGAAGTTAATGAATATTAAAAGAATGGAAAAAAAGAAGCATAAAAAGGCACTTGAAAAATTGAGAGATTATCTTGAAAAAATAGTCCAGCCTTCCTTACTCAGCACGTCCAACATCCCTTAAGCACTCCCAAGGATACCCAATTTATATTTTAGTTTGTATGCTTTGTCAACAACGTCCCATAAGTGCCATACATAAGTGCCATTGACTCCCATAAGTGCCATGGCATTGACTCCAAGGGCAGTACTGCATTTGTCGAAAAGCAAATTTTGGCAATATCGATAATTTGCTCTCCCTGGGCAATGGCATAAAATAAAAAAATATTGACAAATGAAGTCTGTAATACCATTGTAGTATTACAATTTATGGTTTGGAGGTAAAATTATGCGTGTTACAACGAAAGGACAAGTTACAATTCCCGCAAATGTAAGGGAGGTACTGGGTATCATGCCTGAAACCGAGATCGATTTCAGGGAAGATGATGGAAGGTTTTATATCGTTAAAATCAGCAAACCCAAAAAGACGAATCGGTTGAATAAACTTCGAGGGATTGCCACAGCCAAAATGACAACTGACGAAATTATGAACCTTACAAGAGAATTATAATGAACGGCATATTTATTGATTCGTGTATCTTGCTGGATTTGTTCACAGACGATCCTGTTTGGGCTAATTGGTCTGAGAAAATATTAGACAAATACTCTCAAACCAATACATTGTACATAAATTCAATTATCTACACTGAAGTATCAATTGGCTTTAATAAAATTGAGGAGGTAGAGAAAGCTATTTTTGAACTCAGTATAAAGGTTGTAGAGATTCCTCGTGAGGCACTTTTTTTAGCAGGCAAAGCATTCCTTAAATACAAAAAGAACAAGGGGATCAAAAAATCACCTCTACCTGATTTTTTTATTGGGGCACATGCATCTGTGTCAAAATTTGATTTGATAACCAGAGATGCCGCAAAATATAAAACCTATTTTCCATCGCTCAAGTTAATACATCCGGATAAAGAGACAATACCAGATACGACAAGCAATGATCAGGAAACAACAAACCAAAATGAAATAAAAAATACAAAAAAATAGGTACCTGGTTAATAATGCTCTGTCGAAAAAAAATCCGCGGTAATCCGTGAAAATTGGCCTGCCCAATTAATCGCTCGCTAATAGCATCCGGAGGGGCAACCGGGGTGCTTCATCTGAACGTTTGAGTAGAAGTCACCTGCCTGTGCGGTGCACGCAAACAGGGGTGCAAGAATGCAGAGTAAACGTATTTCAGAGACTGTTGGCAGAGGACACTACTGGTTGCAAAAAGGTTATAATGTTGGGGCTTGTGTACGCTCTGCATGAATGTTCCTCAAGACGTTATGTGCTATTTATATTGTGGTTTGTATGCTTTGTAGGATGTCCCGCAACCCGCAGTACAACACAGGACTATAGAAGAGGAGGGAATATCGTGAATCTTGAAATATTTGAAAAAATGGATTCGCCACGACTGCGGTCTTATATCGAGTTTCTTCTCCGGCATTACAGGGTCATGGATGCTTTCTGGTTTATCTATGTGGCGGAACGATTCGACCAGCCGACCGCAGAACGCATTAATGAACAGGTCTGGAAGCGAGTTCCCGCCATGGCGGCCGAAGATCTTTTAAAAAAATTTAACATTGACGAAAAAGGCTTAAAGGGATTTGTCAAGGCACTCAGGTATTTTCCATGGTGTATCCTGGTGGGGTACGATATTGACGAAAAAGAAAACGAGGTCATCATTAACGTGCCTTCCTGCCCGACTCAGGAAGCGCGCCTGCGGCGGGGCCTGGATGAGTTTGTATGTAAGGACATGCATAAAGGTGAGTTCGAAAGTTTTGCCAAGGTCATCGACCGCCGGATACAGGTTGAATGCCTGTTTGCACCCCCTGATCCACATCCTGACGATATGTTTTGCAAATGGCGCTTCACCTGCAAATAAATTTTTCAACCATCAGGAATGATGAACTCGTTAAAAGCCTGCTGTTGCCTGTTTTCGAAATTTCCGCAAAGCCCGCTCCTGTCAATGGTCATCTAAAAGTGAGCCATTTACGGTCAAAAAAAATGAGCCACACCGATTCATTTTATAATTCTCCTTTATCTTTATT
>Ga0075121_1000574_pt1 | contig 25306 bp, 21 predicted proteins | sample AntAceMetag02UKG_FD_69793 | JGI IMG/M metagenome (GOLD analysis project Ga0075121, IMG submission 69793) | Saline lake microbial communities from Ace Lake, Antarctica - Antarctic Ace Lake Metagenome 02UKG | ecosystem: Environmental > Aquatic > Non-marine Saline and Alkaline > Saline | place... | reverse complement strand
AATCAAGCTGGAAAGGAGGTGGTGGAGAGCTTGAATTGTCACGGCGTTTCTACATGTAAAGTAAAAACGCAAAAAAAGTTGAAAAGATCAACTTTTAATAACTAAACTATAACTTATTGCAAATAATGCTAAAGAATTTGCTACTTATATTATCAAACTTTGGAATGATAAAAAACTGTGCAGGGAAATGGGCAATGCGGCAAGGGAAACTATTGCTAAAAAGTTTTCGAGATCATATTTACTAAAAAAATTAAATTCAATTGTTCCTTTAAACAAATAACAAAATAATGAAAAAAATATTAATAATAAAACCAGATAACATAGGCGATTTTGTAATATTTAGCGGATTATTGGAATATTACGCTAGAATCTTTAAAAATTATAAAATTGACCTTGTTTGTGAAGAAAGAGTTGTTGAACTTGCAAGAAATTGTCCTTACCTTAATAAAATAATCCCCTACTCACACGAAGGGAATTTATTTATTAGGATCTTAAACAAGCTGCTATTCAGGAGAAAATTACAAGCAAGAAAATATAACAGTTTTGTAAGGCTACTGAGAAAAGATGTATATGATAAGTTAATCTATCCTGTTTATTCGCGTTTAATGGAACATGAAAATATAATAAATCTTGTGAAAACAAAAGAAAAAATAGTTTTTGATGGTAATTTTACTAACGACCTCGCAGGTACCAGATTTGCAAATAATAAAAAATATACCAAAGTAGTTAAAAGTTCAGAAGAAGATTTGAATGAAATGGAAAGAAATTTGGAATTTTTAAGGGAATTGGGGTTTGAGGATGAGATTGAAGAAATGAATTCTAAAGTTTGGGTTAGTAAAAAAAATATAATCACAGCCTTAGAGCTACAAAAAAAGAACGATTTACAAGATAAAAGATTTATAATGTGCTCGCCTGGGGCAACGTCGAATGTAAGAATCTGGGATTTAGAAAAATGGATAGAAATAATTCAATATATGTTAACTAATACTCTACATAAGATTGTGTTTTGTGGAAACAGTAATGATGAAATAATAATAGACAAAATTAAAACAAGCATATCGGACTATAATAAAAGAATTATTGATTTATCAGAAAAAACCAGTCTTTCTGTATTAGCACAATTAATCGATAATTCTTATTTGTTTATCGGAAGCGAAAGCGGTCCAATCCATATCGCAGCAGCAGTAAAAACACCAAATATCTGCATAATGGGTGGAGGACATTTCGGCAGATTCTATCCGTATGGAAATCTAAAGATAAACAGAATAGTATATAAAAAAATGGATTGCTTTGGATGTAATTGGCAATGTAGATTTAACAGAATAAAATGCATGGATCAAATTGAGCCAAAAGATGTAATTAAAGAAATAAATTATTTGTTAAAGAAGGAAAAACTATGAATAAGAAAATTCTAGTAACCGGTGGACATGGATTTTTAGGGACACATCTGATTAGAAAATTGAAAGACAGAGGATATAAAAATATCTTTACGCCTACAAGTGAAGAATATGATTTGAGAGAAAAAGAGAGCATAGCTAGACTGCTAAATATAACGAAGCCGGATACAATCATTCATCTTGCAGCAAGAGTTGGCGGAATTGGCGCAAATATGAAATACCCCGGAAAATTTTTCTATGAGAATCTTATTATGGGAGTAGAACTTATAGAGCAGGCGAGGCTTCAAAATATAGAGAAATTTGTCGCTATTGGAACAGTTTGCGCATATCCAAAATTCACACCTGTGCCTTTTAAAGAGGAAAATCTCTGGAATGGGTATCCTGAAGAAACAAATGCTCCTTATGGTTTGGCAAAGAAAATGCTTCTTGTTCAATCCCAGGCATACAGACAACAGTATAATTTTAATTCAGTATTTTTGCTTCCTGTTAATCTTTATGGTCCTGGGGATTCATTTGATTTGGAAAATTCCCATGTTATACCTGCGTTGATCAGAAAATTCTTTGAGGCAAAAAGAGATAATAAAACAAAGGTAGTGTTGTGGGGAACAGGCAATGCGTCTCGGGAATTTTTATATGTAGAGGATTGCGCAGAAGCAATTATACTGGCAGCGGAGAAATACAATAAATCCGATCCGGTTAATATAGGCTCGGGCTTTGAAATTAAAATAAAAGATCTTGCAGAAAAGATATCGGATATTATCAAGTTTAAAGGCAAGATAATCTGGGATAGATCTAAGCCTGATGGCCAGCCTAGACGTTCTTTAGATACAACACGGGCAAAGAAAGAATTTGGTTTTGAAGCAAAGACCAGTTTTGATACCGGATTAAGAAAAACGATTGAATGGTACAAAAAAATTATCGAAAAAACAGGAGAATCTAAAATTTAATATGCGTTGTCCAATTCTTAACTATCTCCCCGTTCCCCCATCTGGCAAAACAGGTTGGCCATGGACAGAAGAAAGCCCGCAGTTGTTAAATATTATGTCTAATAGTAGACCATGGCCAAAAATCAGCATTGTTACACCTTCCTATAATCAAGGTCAATTTATTGAAGAGACCATTCGTTCCGTACTTTTGCAGGGTTATCCGAATCTGGAATATATTATTATTGATGGTAATAGCACAGACAACTCCATTGAAATTATTAAGAAATATCAAAAATATTTGACTTGCTTTATCACAGAAGCTGACAGAGGACCATCGGATGCTATAAGAAAGGGATGGAATAAAGCTACTGGAGAGATTGTTGCATATCTTAATTCAGATGATGCATACACTCCTGGAGCGTTAGCATGTGTTTCTCAAGCTTTCGCTCAAGATGCAAAAAGCATAGCAATTTGTGGTAACGAATTTACAATTGATAAAGAAGGATTTATATTGAGTAAAAGCGACATAAAAGTAGTTAATTATTTAACCTTGCTTAAATGTAATTGGGTTTCCCAACCTGCTACTTTTATTTATAAATCGTCACTCGATTCAGTAGGAGGAATGAATCAAGAAATAAAATATACTTTTGATTTAGAGCTTTTGCTCCGAATTGCCCGATTTGGTTCCATAAAATGTATCCCTGAACGCTTAGCAGTTACTAGATGGCATGACAACACGATTACCTTTACTCAACGTTCAAAAATAGCTGATGAATTGGTGCGTATTTTTGAAGCGACAATAACAGATTATCCTCTTAAACTAACTAAAAAAGAGAAATGGCAAATGCTATGCAGAATTAATCAGATAGCTATGGGAAGCTATCTAATTCAGAAGAATTTTTTAGGCTCACTACGCTATGCTATGAGAGCATTATATTATACTTCTTCGTTAATGGAAAAGGTTAAAAGTATTCTTTATTATGCTAGAGTTTGTTATGGTACTGGTAAGTTTTATTTTGGCAAACTTTTTTCTAATACGCAAACTCTTTCCCATAAAAGAATCCTTGATAAAAATACGAATAAACCTATTCACTGGTCACGTTTTTTTAACAACCCTGTAAAATCGCCGAAGGTTAAATTGTAAAGAAAAATGAAAATTTTACTAATTGATCCACCAGGCTGGCAGAAAGGCGGAGTAAATCTGGGGTTAGGCTATCTTGCCAGTTCACTTTGTCAAGTTAAACACGAAGTTAAAATAATAGATTTAAACAACAATTTTTGCTGTGATCCAATTGATGATATCGTGAAGAGTTTTACTCCTGACATAATTGGCTATTCAGTAAAGACAGCAACAGCTAACTCTACTGCCTCAATTTCCAATAGGATTAAAGAACGCTTTCCAAAAGTGCTCCAAATTGCAGGCGGACCTCATATTAGTATTTGTTATGAGAAATTTCTTAAAGCTAACCGACAAATAAAATTCGCATTCATAGGAGAGGGCGAACATTCTTTAGTTAACTTTTTAGAGCTATGGAGTAAAGGAGTAAGCATTCAAAAAGTTAAAGGCATTGCTTTTTACCAAAATGATAATTTGACAGTAAATAAACGGGAGATTAATTCTACCCTTGATAAGTTGCCTTTCCCGAGACTTGATCTAATTGAAGATATCAATTTTTCTCAGTTCCCCTATCCATTAGTAACAAGTAGAGGCTGTCCCTATGACTGCGTTTTCTGTTGCGTAGGTATAATTAGTAGTAAAAAGTGGCGATATCGAAGCCCACAAAATGTTGTCAGTGAGTTGGAAGAAGCTAAAAAAAGATATAGAATCAAGAGATTTGAAATACTTGATGATAACTTTACTTTGAACTTAAATAGAGCAAAGGAAATATGCCGTATTTTAATAAAAAAAAAGATTGGACTTTCCTGGCAATGCCATAATGGAATTCGAGCAGATAAAATCGATGAAGAACTGGCTTATCTAATGAAAAAAGCTGGTTGCGTTAGTATAGCATTAGGAATTGAAACGGGCGACGAAGATATTTTTCGCAATATTGGTAAAGGAGAAACCTTACAGGATATTAAACGCGCAGCTAAATTAATAAAAAATGCGGGAATGGAACTAATAGGTTACTTCATCATTGGACTGCCAGGTGATAACCTGCGTACTATAAAAAAGACTATTGAGTTTCAGAAAACACTGGCTCTGGATTGGTTTGTTTACGGTATCATGGTACCTTATCCGGGAACAAAAATGTGGGACTACGTTCGCAAAGAGGGTAAAATTTTATTAGATATTACGGATGTATCCCATTTTTCGGATGAATTAAAGATTCCATTTGAAACTCCTGGCTTTACAGCTTCTGAAAGAAAGCAGGCGTATGAATTAACAAAAAATCTAGAAAAATTTTATCGGCCAAAAATTAAGCAACTGATCATTAATTACATAAGAAACGAACCTCTTGATTCTACTGCTGTTGAAGAAAGACAAAAAAATCAGGAAAAATCCAATAGATTCTACATTAATGCTGTTGTTCAAGCGGGCATTCGTTCTGGATTAGTTGTCGTCGCATGGAGCATACTGGCTTTTATTCTCTTAGCTGTTCAGTTTAGGAAAATCTCAAATTTTTGTTTTAGAAGGAGTAATAAATAATTGAAAATTCTATTACATAATGGATTTGATTCTCCTGTAGGTGGAGTAGAAACATATTTTCATACTCTTTGTTCTGAATTGCAAAGTCAGGGACATAATATAGTACGTCTATATACAAGAAGTGGTCGAAAATTGTCCATTAGAGATGGAAATTGTGTCACTTACTATCTTCCCGATATTGGAAGATGGAATTTTTTCGATATAGCTCAAGGACTAAAGTCGAAGAGCATCCAAAGAGACCTTAAACGGCTTCGTCACATTCTTGATAAGGAAAAACCAGATATTATTCACTTGCAAAATTGCAAATTCCCATTTTTCTTTAAACTAGTTAAAGGGGATATTCCTATTATTCAATCGGTTCAAGACTATAATTATACTTGTCCCGGATTACTTAAACTTTTGCCGAAAAGTAATGATATATGCACTTCTTCTATGGGTACCGCTTGTTTTATAAAAAACAAATGTATTCCTATCACTTCGCCACGTTGGATTCACCGTTTCGGTGTTTCCTATATCAATCGACAAATCTGTAGTGAATTCACAAAACTACTTGTTGCATCTGAGAGCATGAAAAAGGCACTGCTTCTAAACGGATTCGCAAAATCCAAAATAGTTGTCCTGCCTCTTTTTACTGAATTAGAGACAGGAAAAGTGGATGAAAATAGCTATAATTCGAAAATAATTTTGTATTCGGGTCAAACGAATAAGGTGAAGGGTATTTCTTTGCTATTAAAAGCTCTTTCTTATATTAAAGAAGATTTTCACTTAATTATTGATGGGAAAGGATTGGTTCTGGATTTAATAAAAAGGCAAGTTAAGGAGATGCAATTGGAAGGAAAAGTTACTTTTTGCTATTCCAAGTCTCGTGAAGAGATAAACCGTAATTATAAAACCTGTTCTATGGTCATTGTGCCGTCAATTTGGCCGGAACCTTTCGGTTTAGTGGGACTGGAAGCAATGGCTCATAGTAAGCCCGTTATCGCTTTTGATGTTGGTGGAATTCCCGAGTGGTTATGTGATCAGAAAACAGGATATCTAGTACCAAGAGGTGATACTAAGAAACTTGCTGAAAAAATTAGCCTGTTACTTAAGAACCCTGACACAGCAAGACAACTCGGGCAAGAAGGCAGAAAGAGAGTGATGGCGAAATTTAACAAGCAAACACACATAAGCTCATTACTAAAGATATATCAAGATGTTATTGCTGTAAAAAATACAGAAAAATGAAAAAAAGGTTTGTATATCAAAAAAACTTTAGAATGCACAGTAATACATGAAAATTTGTAAAAAGGTTATAAAAATACTTTTTGTTTCTAATTCCTCTGAATTGGCTGGGGCAGAGAGAATGCTATTGTTATTACTAAAGAATATAAATAGAGAACGTTTCGAACCAATTGTTATTCTTCCTAAGTCCGGACCTTTAGAAGAAAAAATGCGTCATTTAAATATTAAAACATATAAAGTCAACTCTCCATGGTGGGCACGAGAACAAATTGATATATTCAGATTCATATATTGTATCATCCTAGAAATACTGGCATTATTTAAATTTTATTGGATAGTTAGACAAGAGAAAGTTGATTTAGTTTATACAAATACAATAACAAAATTTTCCGGAGCAATTATAGCCCTTATTACTAAAAAATCACATATTTGGCATATAACAGAAATAATTCCTGCTAATCCAAATTTGCGATTTTTCTTACCTTGTTATAAGACAATATTTGGACTTATTAAGAGATTGTCACATACTCTTATTGCTAATTCACATGCAACTGCAAGTCAGTTTCAAAATATTGAATCAAGCAAAAAGTTAAAAGTAATCTACAATTCTGTAGATATTGACATATTCAAAAAAAACACTTCTTCTCCAAACATTAATAAAGTTACATCAAAGGATTGGTTGGTTGCTGTAGTTGGAACTCTTCAGGAAAGAAAAGCTCAAGATGATGCAATTCGTGCTGTTAAAATTGCAAAGAAAGTAATTCCAAATATTAAACTTATTTTAATTGGAGATGGAAGAAGAAAATATAAACACTATCTCAAAAAAATTGCTTCCAAGCTAGATATTCTTGATAAGGTTATTTTTACAGGATACAGGGACGATGTTGCAGAGATTCTTCCTCACTGTAAAGTTCTATTAGTGCCTTCATGGAATGAGCCTTTTGGTTGTGTAATACTTGAAGCAATGGTTGCTGGCATTCCAGTAATAGGAGTAAATAGGGGAGGCGTAAGAGAAATAATAATAGAGAATATTACAGGTTGCCTTGTTCCCCCTAAAAATCCATGTAAAATTGCTGAAAAAATTATTTATCTATTTCATAATCCAAATATAGCAGAAAGCATGGGTAATGCAGGGGAAAAAACTGTGAAAGAAAAATTTAGCATTCAAAATTATATTCAAAAAATTGAAAAAGTTATATATGAAGCAATCAATGTGGCATAAAAAAGGTATCTTTTTTATGCACCCTATTATTTTCATAAACATAGTTACTCATAATGAACTTAAGTTTTTCATGCTAAAATTAAAATCAATTTGAAATATATCTTGACAAAATTAAAATATGTGTTGTAATTATATTGACAAAACGAGATAGACGGAGGTAACCACATTGCAAACTTTAATTGAGCGTGAATTGTTTCCACGTTTGTTACGAGAAATAAATCGGGATAATATAACAGCTATTACTGGTCCACGCCGAGTCGGAAAGACAACACTGCTTATCCAAATAAAGGAAAAACTACTCAAGAACTCTCCTGTCCCGAGCATCGTTGATTTAAACTTTGACCGTTTAGAACACCGCGAAATTATAACCAGTTCATATGATGCATTGGAAAAATATATTGAAAATTCCATAGGCATTCCTTTGTCAAAATTGGAACATAAAATATACCTAATAATTGATGAAGCGCAGAAAGCAAAATCAGTTTTTGAACGGGTAAAGATTTTATATGACAATTTTAAAGGCAAAATAAAGATTATTCTAACCGGATCAAGCACATTGGAACTGCTTGATTTTTCTGTTGAAACATTAGCAGGAAGAATACATTATTGCAAGGTTTCACCGTTTACGTTAAAAGAAACACTTGTGGCAAAAAATATTATCTCAAGTAATGAAAACGGATTGTTAGAAAATTTACTGACCGGACAATTAAAAAGCTCTGATATACGTGAAAAAGAAATACATTTTCATAAAAAGAGAGAACAGATTATGTCCGTCTTAGAAGATTCTCTTATCTGGGGAACATTTCCAGAGCTGTGTTTTTTTGAAGACCAAGAAGACAAACTTCTTTTTTTAGCCAACTATAAGGAAACTTATCTGGAAAAAGATATCCGTCAATTAGAATACATACAAAATCTCGGAAGTTACTCACATCTTTTGGAATTACTCGCAGATAATAATGGCAGTGTTTTTCAATATAATCAATTAACCAATGATCTCAACATAAGTTTCCCTACTCTAAAAAAATATATTTCTCTTATAGAAGCTACATTCCTGAATTTTTCGCTCTATCCGTTCAGCCAGAGTCAGAGAAGACGTATTATAAAAGCTCCTAAACACTATTATATTGATAACGGCTTAGTCAGTTATCTTTCTGATTTCTATGATTATGAAGGACTTAGCAAGTCAGGCCGTATAGGCGCCCGCTTTGAATCGTTTTTTATTAATCAGATTAGAATAAAGACACAGCTGTCAATCGTAAAACCTAGCCTTTTTTTCTGGAGAACAACCGGTGGGATAGAAATAGATCTTGTCTTGAAAGCGCAGCATAAAATAATGCCCATTGAATTTAAATACAGCTCTGTGCTTAAAAGCAGTTCATCAAGGAATCTTTCTCATTTTATGGATATTTTTCCTGAACGAACTAATCAGGGAGTAGTAGTTTACAACGGTGATTTTGAGCAAGTAAAAGATAAAGATATCTTTTTTATTCCCGCATATATATTATTTTAATTCAAAAGATAATGAACAATCTAATTTCCATAAATATAGTCACTCATAATGAGCTTAAGTATCTTCCGGCTTGCATAGGTTCGATATTATCTCAAACTTATAGAAATACAGAAATCTTTTTGTTTGATAATGCTTCCACTGACGGAACGATAGAGTTTATAAAGAAGAATTATCCTCAAATAAAAATCATACCTAATAGAGAAAATCTTGGTTATACAGTCGGGCATAATCGGGCAATTAAAATCTCAAGAGGCGATTTCTTCATGCCGATAAATCCTGATGTAATTCTTGAACCTAACTATATCGATAAACTTCTCAAGGCAATAAGCATGAACGATAAATTTGGAATGGCTTGCGGAAAGTTATCTAGAATGTCTCAGGAAGGTAAAAGAACAAGAATTATTGATTCCGTTGGTATGTGTTTCATCTCAAATCAAAGACATTTTGATATTGGTTCGGGAGAAATGGATAAAGGACAATATGATAAACGTGCAGAGGTGTTTGGCGTAAGCGGCGCGACGCCTTTATACAGAAGAACAATGCTGGAAGATATAAATATCAATGGAGAATATCTTGACGAGGATTTCTTCACATTCAGGGAAGATGCAGACCTTGCGTGGAGAGCGCAGCTGCTTGGCTGGCGGGCAGTTTACGCACCTGAAGCAACTGGATATCACGAGAGAACAGTTACTCCCGATAAAAGAAAAATGCTTAACCCGCTCATCAACATGCACTCCGTAAAAAACAGGTTTTTGATGCGAATAAAGAATATGAGTTTCCCAAATTACTTGATAAATATCATTCCAATTACTTATAGAGATTTACAAATTATTGTTTATGTCCTTTTCTTTGAACACTCCTCAATTCAGGCTTTTTATAGAGTAATATCCCTTTTATCAAAAACAATTGATAAGAGAAAACAAATTATAAAAAAGAAAAAGGTTAACAATAGGTATATAAGAAAATGGCTGAGATTAAAACAGATTTACCTGTAATTGATAAGAGATTTCTAGTTCTTATATTTATTATTTCATTATCGTTAAGAATTCTGGCAATATTCCTGCTCAAAAATCACATTAATCCTGTTGACTGGGAAAACGGAATTATTGCAAGAAACATTATTGCCGGTAAAGGATTTTCTATTCAGCACTATGGACCATTAGGCTACACAAGCTGGCAGGCTCCTTTCTATCCATATTTTCTGGCTTTTTTCTATAAGATGCTTGGTATCAAAACACATACATTTATCATAATAGAAATTATTCAGGCTTGTGTATCAAGTTTTATACCAATTATCATTTATCTGGCAACGCTGAACATCTTCGGAAGAATAAAACTCGCTTTTATTTCCGCTATTATACTTTCGGTTTACCCTCCGCTGATCTGGTATTGCACAAGAATGCACCATACTATATTTACTGCTTTTCTAATATCACTGATTGTATACTTACTTACAAAGTTCAGATTATCTCCGCATAATTTCAGGACTTATATTTTAAGCGGCGTTGTAATTGGCATAGCTATGCTCATTGAGCCTATAACATTTACAGCGGTTCCTTTTTCACTGCTGTGGATATATTTTTCAAGCAAAAAAAGATCCGAATATATAAAAGGCATAGCGATGATGCTTATCTCAATCACCGTAATTATTCTTCCATGGACAATCCGAAATTATATCGTCCATAAAAATCTAGTTTTTATAAAAAATAGTTTGGGAAAGGAAATTTATATCGGGAATAATCCAAATGCTACCGGCACAGCTTATACTAAAGGCGGAGTCCATATTCTAAAAAAATACCCGCCTGATTTCGTGAAAGAACTTTATTCATTGTCAGAAGTTGACAGAGATAAAAAATGGCTTAAATCTGCTGCAAGTTTCATCAGAAACAATCCAAAAAGATTTGTTGTTTTGACTGCAAAGAAAACATTCTATTACTGGTGGTATCCTTCTAATGACATTGTGCGACATAATTACGGAGGAGAATCAATAAAGTATTCCGGTATTAAGCGAATATATTGGCTCTTAATTTTGTGTCCGGCCCTATTTGGGGCAGTGGTTAGCTTCAGAAAGATTCGCCGAATTGGATTAGTATATATCTGGATTTTAACAATCCCCTTGCCGTATATAATTACTCACGTTGGACAGCAACGCTTTAGAACAATAATTGAACCATTGATAATTATCGTTGCAGCGTATGGGATTGAAAGAATTATTAAACTTAACAAAACGTAGCTTTTTTACTATAATAATGACCATAATGAAAATAGCTGTGCTTGGAACTAGAGGTATTCCTGCCGCCTACAGCGGGTTTGAAACATGTGTGGAACAAGTTTCATCAAGACTTGTAAAAAGAGGACATAAAGTCACTGTATACTGCCGGACAAAGGGGGTTCCAGTCTATAAAGGAATAAAGCTTGTAAATCTGCCTACCATATCCAATAAATATCTAGATACCTTTTTTCACACTTTTATATCCGTCTTGCATGTAGTAATAAGAAGCAAGACCAACACAATTTTAATATTTGGCGTAGGCAATGCTGTCTTTTGCCTTCCGCTTAGAATATTTAAAAAAAAGGTTATTATCAATGTTGACGGGCTGGATTGGAAAAGGAAAAAGTGGGGAGCATTTGCCAGATGGTATTTAAAAATCTCCGAGCGCTGGGCTGGATCATTCGCAAATGAGGTAATTACAGATTCAAACGTAATAAGACAATATTACTTAAACAAGTATAATAAATGCACTCATATGATAGCGTACGGGGCTTATACGGAAAAATCGGAAAAGCAGGATTTTCTCGCAAAATCAGGATTAAAAACCAATGGATATATTCTGTTTGTTGGAAGACTGGTTCCTGAAAACTGTGCCCATCATTTAATAAAGGCTTATAATCTATTAAATACAAAACTCAAACTGGTTGTAGTCGGAGGAGGTTCATATAGTGATAAATATATGCGTTATCTGAAATCAGAGGCAAATCCAAATACGCTATTTACAGGTTATGTTTTCGGCGAAGATTACAGACAAATAGTAAGTAATGCGTATGTTTTTGTAGAAAGCTCTGAAGTTGGAGGCACACATCCTGCGCTTCTGGAAGCAATGGGCATGGGAAACTGCGTCATGGTAAACGACATACCCCCTAATCTGGAGACCATCGGAAATGCAGGATTATCCTATAAGGGCAATAAAGAACATCTTGATTTAGCGGAGAAACTGGACAATCTTATTGGAAATCCCGATATAGTTGAAAAATACAGAAAACTAGCTATGAAGAGAATAAAAAAATTCTATTCATGGGAACTTGTTGCTGATAAATACGAGGAATTGATAAATGAATGCGATTAAAAGAATACTGATAATAACAGATATTGCTATATTCAGCTTTTCATGGATTCTGGCGTATTTGTTAAGATATACCGCACCTGTGCTATTTGGGAAAGAGATTAATCCTGTTATCTCATATATGTATGCACTGCCCTTTATCGTAGCTGTATGGATAATCAACTGCGCTATTTTTGGGCTTTACAATCAGCAAACATACAGAGCTAGAGCATCAAGACTCAATGAATCCGTTGCTATCCTAAAGGTTGTTTTCATTAGTTCGTTAATCATAATGGCACTTGCCTTTCTTCTTAAAGAGTCTGAACTGGGAAGGTCTGTTGTTCTTATATCCGGCGTAACAAACCTGATTCTACTCTTATTGTCCAGAACCCTGGTAAAAATCCTGAAAGCGTCATGGATCAATAATGGCGATTATCAGATTAGAATAATTATTGTTGGTGCGGGAAAAACAGGAATAAAGATTGCGAAAAAGATAAACGATTCGCATTTGTCTGGATATAAGATTATAGGATTCATGGATGATGATAAGAATAAACGGGCAAAGATAATTAATGGAATAAAAGTTTTAGGCACATTGAATAAACTGCCTCATATAGTAAAGAGTCAAAATATTGATGAAGTTTTTATTGGAATTCCTTCTCTTCCTCAAAAAAACATTTTCAATCTAATTACACAGTGTGAACCCAAAATACTAAGCTTTAAAGTTGCATCAGATATTTTTGGCGTAATTTCCAGCAGAGCAAGCATTGATGAAATTGAAGATATTCCAATAATAAATCTTGGAGTAAATACAACCAGTTATTTCCATAAAACTTCTAAGCGTCTTATGGACATATGTATATCTACAATCTGCATATTGGTAAACCTGCCTTTATGGCTAATTATTACACTACTAATAAGATTTGATTCAAAGGGAGCCGCTCTTTTTAAACAAAACAGAGTTGGTCAGTTTGGCAGGATTTTTGAAATGTATAAATTCCGCACAATGTATGAAAACACAAATAAATACGGATATGCTCCTCAAAAAAACAATGACAGGCGAGTAACAAGAGTGGGCAGATTATTACGAAAACTCTCTCTTGACGAACTTCCTCAGCTGATCAATGTTCTAAAAGGAGAAATGAGTTTGGTTGGTCCAAGACCTGAGATGCCGTTCATAGTAAAAAAATACAAATACTGGCAGAAAAAAAGGCTGGATGTTAAACCCGGGATAACCGGCTTGTGGCAAATAATAGGCAGAAAAGATCTTCCTCTTCATGAAAACTTACAGTATGATTTTTACTATATCAGAAACCAATCGCTCATCACTGATATTGCAATTCTCATTAAGACAATACCCGGAATACTATTTGGGAAGGGTGCGTATTAGTCTCATCTCATTAAGCATATTATGATACTTAGGTACTCTGTTATGCAGTATAACCCCTTTTCTTAACGCCATTATACCTTCTTCAATCTTTCCCTGTTTGTACAAAACAAATCCCAAATTTATATTGACAATACCGTAATTCGGATGTATTTGAATCACTTTTCCGTATGCCTTTTCTGCCATTGCCCATTTTTTTTCTATGGCATACAGCGCGCCTAATTTATAATATATTTGCGGATTGTTTTTATTTAAAGATATTGCTTTTATACAGGCATTTTTAGCATCTCCCGTATTATCAAGACGTTCTAATTGAACTGCTTTCCCAAAATACATATGGCTTCTGAATGTCCTTAAATTAGTTTCGAAATATATTGAGCCAATAAGTATTGCCACAATTATTATTAAAGTCCGCCATAGTTTGCGGATATTTATATCAAATCTAAAGATCTTAAAATTGCCTCCTACGATATTAACTCTCACCGTAATTAAACCGCAAAACATCCAAAAATATACTGCAGGGACTGTTGTCCTCATACTTATACTAAACATGCTTTGTATTAGAAGCCCAGCTAACCCGGAAATTAAGCCTATGATGTATATATCCGGTTTTGATTTCAATACAGCCAGACCCATGCGAAAAACAACGTACAGTATATATATAAACAACAAAAGACCTAAAATACCCTGTTCAGTAGTTAGCTGTAGAAACTCGTTGTGACACCTTGCAATGTCAAATACTTCAGGAGGCATACATAAATCTATAACAGAGTCTCTGTACAAAGGAGAGAAAATAGTAAATGTCCCGATGCCTGTGCCAAAAAGAGGAAAGCTCATAATAATATTTACAGCGCCTGCCCACAATATCTTTCTCATAACAATACTGGGCTCATTCATAAAAGATGAGAGATATTCCGTTATCCTGCCATGCGCAAAATAACCTGCCACTCCTGCCCCTATAAAAACAGCCGTAATTATTATAAATAACGTACTACTAAATTTATTTTTATTTTTAGTTCTCAGCCATAAAACTGAATAAACAATAATTGCTGTCATGAATCCAAGATATCCGGAGCGTGACTTTGCCAGAATAAGACAATATACGCTTATTAATAAAAAGATGAGAAGTATGGACTTCAGCCACTTTGATTTTGATAAAATTAGGATGCTTCCCAAAACAGGAAAAACCAGTATCCCATATGCGGCAAAAATATTTTTCTGCCCCATAGTTGAGGCAAATTCCTTGCCGCCCCATGCAATTATTTTATTTATTCCAAAATACTGCATAAAACTAAATGACACTACTAAGATAAAACTTAATGCAATCGCTCCTATTATGTAATCAAATGATTTTCGGTCTTTTATGCTATTTACAACTAAAAAAAACAACACTCCCCCGCTCAACACCATTGATAAATCATTATAGGCAACTGATTTAAACGGACACGCAACGAAAGAGATTATCCCCATAAAAACGAATAGAAGAATAGGCAGGTTTAACTTCGTTCTGACAAATTCAAATCTAGACTTAATAAATGAGTTTAAAAGCCAGACTATACATCCAATCACCAGCATTGAACGCAAAAAAACTAGTTTTATTGCGCACGGATTATACGTTGACTGGGAAAAAAGAAGAGGAATCAAAAAGACAGTAGTTACCAATAAGAATTTTAAAAAAAAATCTAATTTTAAATATCTCTCACTTGTCACTATTTTTACTCATAGCCTTACTTATCTGTTCTAAATAAGTTTCCGCCTGCTTGTTATCAGGTTGTATAAGCAGAATTTTTTCAAATATGTTCTTAGCTTCTCTGTAGTCCTTTTTGTTATAATAAGCCACTCCCAAATTACGAGCAACTCCAAGAGCTTTTGGCATAAGCATTAAGGCAAATTTATACTCTTCAATTGCCTCCTCCCACTCTTTTTTCATCATATAAATATTCCCAAGATTATTATGCGCTCCTCCGAAGCGGGGATTAAGTTTAATAACTCTTTTATACTGTTGAGTTGCAAGGTCAAGCTTCCCCAGCTTTTCATATACATCTCCTAAACTCATCAACCCCTTATCATTGTAGGGATTCTGTCTCACGGCTATATCAAGTTCCTCAGCAGCTTTTTTGTAATCCTCAGTAATGGTATACAACTTTGCCAGATTATAATGGATATCAGCATAATCAGGAGCTAGTTCAGCGAGTTGATAATATACTCTAAAAGCATCTTTTATGTTTTTTATCTTGGCATAGGCAAATGCCAGGCGATAATACGCCTTAAGATGTCCCCTATTAAACTGGACAGTCTTTTGGTACATATTTATAGCTTTATTCCAGTCCTTTTCATTTCGATACTCAACCCCTTTCCTGAAATACACCTCTGCAATTAAAGGCCTGAGCGAAAAATAACTGAATATAAATAAAAACAACATTGAAAATAGAATCATAATCGGAATCTTGAATTTTGTCTGCCCAGCCTTCCCTGTAGGAAATTTGTTTTCTTTCGGAGGTTTTTGAGTTTTCCAACCACTTAGAGCAGATACACATCCCAGAGCAAACCATAGAAATATACCTGAAGAATGAAATCTTAAATCTACATTCCCCAGATTCTCAAAAAGCATACCTGCTATTCCGGATACAAATCCTATAAGCAAATACTTCTTGAGCCTGTCATCGGTATTTCTTGCCGCATGTATACCTCGAAAAAGAATATTGCCTATAATTACTCCAAGAAGTACCAATCCTACGATTCCCAGTTCGCACCCAATTTCAAGTGCCTCACAATGTACATGTTGTGTCGCATTTACAGCATGAGGATTCAAAAAGTACTCAGGGCATCTGAACTGCGGATAAACTATGGCAAAATTGCCTATTCCCCAACCTATAAAAGGGCTGGCCAGAAACATCTTCAGTGATCCCAGCCATATCCACTTTCGTATTCCAATAGTTCCTGTGAGCAGCTCTTCATTAATAGCTTTCATTATCGACTCTGATCTTATCTGCCATACAGCAATGCATAAGAGAATCACTCCAATAAATAAGTAAAAACTTTTCGCCGGCCCCCATCTTAAATAAACAAATGCGCAGGCAAAAAACACAAGGGAAACACAAAGCCCGATCCATGCGGCTCTCGCTTCTAATTTGTAAAGGGAAAGAATGCTGGTTACAATTAAAATACAACACAACGCGAAAAGTAGGGGCGGTGCTTGCCTCCGCCCATTCACAAAAAAATACAGGATAAAAGATAATATCACAGGTATGCACAAAACAATATATGGAGCAAAGAATGTGGGATTGCCAAACAACCGCGGCAAATTGTGAATTACAGGAATGCTAAAATGGTTAAGCAGTATAACTTCTGCTATGAATGTAGCCAAAAACCACGCAAAACAAATCCTTAAAAATGCCGACCTGTATTTACATGTCTCTAATACAACGAAATAGAGCAAAATATATGTAAACAAGTTTACCAATTCCGTAGCGCTGGCAAACTTGTTCCATGCCATGAAGAATGATACTAAGCACCATATACAAAAAGCAGATATAAACCCTGAAGGCAAACCCAATTTTGAGTTTTGAGTTTTGAGTTTTGCCTGCCCCGTAGGGAACTTGTTCTCCTTCGGGGAGTTTTGGAATAACCAATTATAGAGCCACAATAATATGACACAGAACACCATAGCTTGAGCTATGACAAATTTTATGAATACATAATTATACGCAGCCTTAAAAACCGCTATCGGAACAAAGAAGATAATAGCTAACAGGCAGATTTCTGATATTTTCCTTCTCAATTTTCTCTCATGGTAATTAAAACATATAAGGGCAGATACATAGATCTGCCCCTACATTTATCCCGATTCCCATATCGTAGGGGCGAATCTGTGTATTCGCCCGTTCTAAATTTAAAACATTGTTTTGGTCATTTGGGTTTCGGATTTCATTTGACATTGGAATTTGTCATTTATTATATCAAAAACTAGGAATTAAAGCAAAAAAAACAGCCCCGAAATAATCGGAGCTATTTTTTTGTAGTATCACTAAAACTACTTACTCAAATCAACTTTGCTCGGTTCTATAAGCGCAGACACTCCACCCTTCAAAGCAGTAACGTGTCCGTCAAGATACAACACATTGATGATATCCGGTTTTGGGTGGTGAGCATTCTTTCCATATGTTGCTCCCTTGATGTCAGCCATCATCGGTGTATCCGAGCCATCCATCTCTGACAGTGCTAAATTAGCTGGACTATTATATCCATAGTCACAACAATCGGTTTCGCCTATCACCGCCTCTGTAGTCACATGGAAAGAGCTCGAGCTTGGACACTCAAAAAGGCGCAATTGCGACACATAATCAGGATAGAAAATTATGACTCCTCCACATAAGCTCTCAATCCCATCTGCAGTTTTTGTTGATTTTGGAAAGAACTCATTATAGTCCTGTGAATACATGTGCATAGCGAGACCGAGCTGTTTCAGATTGCTTATGCACTTTGCTCTTCTTGCCATTTCTCTTGCTCTTGCCAATGCAGGCAGAAGCATAGATGCAAGAAGTGCGATGATTGCTATAACAACCAGCAATTCAATAAGCGTAAAACCTCTGTGTCTTCTAAAAAATTTTAACATTTTCTTATTCACCTCCTTCGCTTTTAGACTTACTAATATCCGTATTATACATGGTTATTATATTTTGTCAAATATTTTTTTTCGGCCAGATAATTCCGAACATAATCAAAAACTGCCTTCTTCAGAGACGTTATTGGTCTTACGTAACCTGCTTGGTGAAGTTTGGATGTATCAGCTTGAGTAAAATACTGATAAGAATTCTTTATCTCTTCAGGCATTGAGATATATTTGATATCTGGCTTAAGATTCAACGCCTCAAAAACCAGTTTTGCAAGTTTATTCCATGTCTCTGCCCTTCCTGTGCCAATATTAAATATTCCATTCGTATTCGGATTGTCTAAAAAAAACAGAGTCATTTCTACCGCATCCTTTATATATACAAAATCTCTTTTCTGCTCACCATGCGCGTATTCCGGCTTATGTGATTTGAAGAGGGACAGGCATGCCTGTCCACTACTTCCATTTTTTATCTGTTCAAAGGCCTTCATAACCATACTTCTCATTTCCCCTTTATGATATTCGTTTGGCCCAAAAACATTAAAAAATTTAAGTCCTGCAACCTGTTTCAATAATCCATTTTTCTCTGCCCAGAGATCAAAAAGATGTTTGGAATAAGCATACATATTCAGTGGGCAAAATTTATGCAAATCTTTTTCTTCATCGGAATATCCATAAGAACCGTCTCCATATGTTGCCGCGCTGGAAGCGTATATAAAGCGCACATTACATCTGGCAGCATAAGCAGCGAGATGCTTTGTATACTCGTAATTATTCAGCAAAAGATAATCTAAATCTTGCTCGGTAGTATCCGAGCATGCTCCCATATGAATTAATGCGCGAATGCCTGTCTTAAAATCGCCTTTAAGTATTTTCTCAAGAAAAACATCCTTATTGATATAATCTAAAAACCGAAGACCACGAAGATTCTTCCACTTACTGCTCTTTCCTAACTCATCAACAACAAGAATATTAGACTCTCCCTGCTGATTTAATTTCCACACAATGGCACTCCCGATAAACCCTGCTCCGCCAGTAACAATAATCATTTTTCTATATTCCTTCAACTTTTGACAAACTAAGAATTAGTTGATATTATTGCGCTAAATTCTAGCAAGTAAGTCGTAAACTGTCAATTTAATCTATAATGGGCGAATACACGGATTCGCCCCTACAATATGGAAATCAGATAAATGTAGGGGCAGATCCATGTATCTGTCCTGATGTGTTCTGGCATTTGACATTATTTTAGGAAATAGAATTATGATAAATTCTAGTTTTTATGGAGGGATTCATCCGGAAGATTCTAAAACCAGCACCGATACAAAGGAAATTTTAAATCTTCTCCCTCCTAAAAAAGCAATCATTCCCCTACTGCAGCACATAGGCGCAATATGTAAGCCGGTGGTTAATATTGGTGATATTGTTAAAGTAGGACAAAAGATTGGTAATGCGCATGCATTTATATCTGCTCCTGTCCACGCCACAATATCAGGTAAAGTAGTAGACATTTGCCCTATGCCACATCCTTTAGGGAGAAAAGTTCTATCTATTATTATAGAGTCAGACGAGACTGATACATGGGCTATTAAAGAAACAAAAAGAGAATGGAAAACGCTCAATCCAGAACGAATAAAACATATTATACGGGAAGCCGGTGTTGTGGGACTTGGCGGTGCTGCGTTTCCGACACATGTAAAACTCAATCCGCCGGAAAATAAAAAAATCAATACGTATATTTTGAATGGCGCTGAATGTGAACCATTTCTAACAGCAGATCACAGACTAATGCTGGAATATGCAAAACAAGTTGTCACTGGACTCAAAATCTTAATGAAAGCAACCGGAGTAAAGAAAGGCATAATCGGTATTGAACAAAATAAACCTGACGCGCTTAAAAAAATCGCAGACGAAATTAATAAAGAATCAGATGCGAATATTGATATAATAGCGCTTAAGGTAAAATATCCTCAGGGAGCTGAAAAACAGCTTATAAAGACTCTCTTAAAACGTGAAGTGCCAAGCGGCGGACTTCCAATGGACGTGGGAGTGATAGTCAGTAATGTTGGTACTTCATTTGCAGTATACGAATCTGTTGTAGAGAGAAAGCCTCTTGTGGAGCGGATCGTAACTGTAATAGGAAAAGGCATCATGAACCCGCAAAACCTTAGAGTAAGAATAGGAACTCCTTTTTCAAGTTTAATAGAGACATGTGGAGAAGTCAAAGAAGAAATAGGGAAAATAATAATGGGTGGTCCAATGATGGGTATTGCTCAATATACAACAGACGTCCCGGTAATTAAAGGCACATCGGGGATACTTGTCCAAACAAAGGACGAGGTTTGTGATAAGCCAGAGGAATGCTGTATAAGATGCGGCAACTGTGCCAGTGTCTGTCCTATGAAGATATTACCTAATGTAATAACCAGCTCTATAAAAAATGACCAGCTTGAACATGCAAAAGAATACGGACTACTAGATTGTATAGAATGTGGAGCTTGCACATATGTATGTCCCGCGCATATACCAATAGTCCATTATATAAAATATGGGAAAACACGGTTAAAAAAATAATGTATACTCTTTCGATATCTCCTCATATTCATTCCAGCTTATCCGTTAAAAATATAATGTTGGATGTTATAATAGCCCTTGTGCCTGCGCTTGGTATGGGAATTTATTTTTTCGGAACACAAGCGTTGTATCCGATTGTAATAAGCGTTTTAACAGCCGTAATAACTGAGTTAATTATATCTAAAATCAGAGGGCTCAAAACCATATCAAACGGCAGTGCTATTGTAACAGGTCTTCTGTTAGCCATGATAATACCTCCAGGCGTGCCTTTATGGCTGCCTGCAGTTGGATCTGCGTGTGCAGTCATACTCGGGAAAGAAGTATTCGGCGGTCTTGGACGCAATATATTCAACCCTGCACTCATAGGGAGAGCAATACTTATGGCTTCCTGGCCTACTTTTATGACCACATGGCTGGAGCCAAAGCTGAGCTTCTTCGAAGGAATTGATACAATAACCAGCGCAACTCCGTTAGCGATAGTAAAGCTTAATCTGTCTCAGGAACTTCCTTCCTATTGGAATCTGTTTATCGGAAATACAGGAGGATGCATTGGAGAGACATCTGCTATTGCTATTTTGTTAGGCGCAATATTTTTATTCATAAGAAAACGAATTTCATGGCATATTCCTGTTTCCTATATTGGGTGTGTAGCGCTGCTTTCATGGATATTCGGACATAACGGATTATTTACCGGAGACGCGTTATTCAGCGTATTGAGCGGAGGATTAATTCTTGGCGCTTTCTTTATGGCAACGGATTATGTAACAACTCCAATAACTCCCAAGGGCAAAATTATTTTTGGATTGGGAGCCGGGATAATAGTGGTTCTAATAAGATTGAAAGGCGGATATCCTGAGGGAGTATGTTATTCCATATTATTGATGAATGCTGTAACTCCATTAATAGATAGATGGAAGTGGACTATCCCTAAGAAATTCGGAGAGATAAATGCGTAATATATTTAAATTATCAATAAGTTTATTTATAATCGCCGCTGTTTCAGGCGCAATTCTAGGCATGGTTTATACTGTTACAAAAGAACCTATTGTAAAACGAATTAAATTAGAAGAGAAAAAGGCTCTAAAAAATATTTTCCCGGAAGCAACAAGCTTTAGCCTAACTACTGGTAAAGACAACTATGTCTATTACAAAGTTTATATAAAAAATAAGTTAATAGGATATGCAATAGATGCATCCGGAAAAGGATTTGGCGGCACAATTAAAATTAAAGTGGGTATGAATTTTAACAAAACAATTAGATCTATCATCGTCACAAACCAAAATGAAACACCGGGTCTTGGAACAAGAATAAAAAGTGAGAAATTCACAGATCAGTTTATGAATAAAACCTTGAAACAAGTTTTGCTAAAAAAAGACTCCCGCAAAGGAACTATTGACGCCATCACTGGAGCTACTATATCATCGCGCGCTGTTAGTGAAGCCGTGCAAAAATCCATAACGGAATTTTTAAAGATTGAGAGAAAATAAAAATGAGTCTTAAACAAGATTTCACAAGAGGTATTTTTTTAGAGAATCCAACGTTTCGGCTCATTCTGGGCATGTGTCCAACACTTGCTGTTTCAACCTCACTTGTAAACGCTATAGGCATGGGAGCAGCCACTACCTTTGTGCTTTTAGGATCTAATATACTTGTTTCTCTATTTCGAAAACTTATCCCATCAAATATTCGCATTCCTGCTTTCATTGTAATTATTGCTACTTTTGTAACTATAGTAGAACTTATAATGCAAGCATATTTCCCCGCATTAAGTAAATCTCTTGGGATATTTATTCCATTGATTGTTGTAAACTGTATTATACTTGGCAGAGCAGAGGCTTTTGCATCAAAAAATCCTGTTTTCCCTTCTATTCTAGATGCATTAGGAATGGGAATAGGATTTACAGGCGCACTTGCGCTTCTTGGATCCATAAGAGAAATACTTGGAGCAGGAACGATTCTTGGACATAATATATTTGGCGCGGGATTCAATCCTGTGGCAATAATGATACTTCCACCGGGCGCCTTTATAGCACTCGGCTTGTTGCTTGGACTATTTAACAGTTTGTCAAAAAAGGGAAAAACATAAATGGTATTTTTCACTAAATTATTTATCATATTTCTTTCTGCGACTCTAGTTCACAACTATGTGTTAAACAGATTTCTTGGTATTTGCCCATTCTTAGGCGTCTCTAAAAACAGTTCTGCTGCACTTGGGATGGGAATGGCTGTAATATTCGTTATGACCATTGCATCAATGACTACATGGATTATCCAGCGTTACTTATTAATCCCGTTAGATGTGATGTTTTTACGAACGATTACATTTATTCTTGTCATTGCAACACTGGTTCAATTTGTGGAAATGGTCATTGCTAAAACAAGTCCTACCCTTCAAGAAGCATTGGGAATATTCCTTCCTCTTATTACTACAAACTGTGCTGTTCTCGGACTGGTAACAATTAACAGTGATTCTAATCTTAGTTTTATAGAAAGCATTGTAAATGGCCTGGGCGCCGGTGTGGGTTTTACTATTGTATTACTTTTTATGTCTGCAATAAGGGAAAGATTGGATTTAACTGATGTGCCTGAGTGTATGAAAGGAATACCCATTGCTTTTATCATAGCCGGTTTAATGTCGCTTGCTTTTATGGGCTTTGCAGGTTTAGTTTCGCAATAAAAAGGAAGGGTTAATATGCAAATCATTTTAACAGCAACTTTGGTTATTGGAGGACTCGGACTGGTCTTTGGTCTTGCACTTGGTTACGCATCAAGAAAATTCGCTGTAAAGATTGATCCCAAAATAAAAAAAATTCTTGAAGCTCTTCCCGGGGCAAATTGTGGTGCGTGTGGATTTACAGGCTGTATGGACTTTGCCAAAGCCGTTGCAGATGATAGAGCTTCACTTGACGGATGCGTGCTTATGGATAAGAAAGAGACAAAACTAATTTCCAAAACTTTCCCAATCCTTCTATGTCAAAGAGCTGCCAGTCAACAGAAAAAATTTCACTATACCGGTGTTCAAACATGTAAAGCAGCTATGCTTGTTAATGGCGGAAATAATTTATGTGATTATGGATGCCTTGGATTTGGAGATTGCGCTCAAATATGTCCCTTTGGGGCAATCTCCTTCAAAGACGGTCTTCCAGTATTCAATGAAAGTCTTTGCAAAATGTGCGAAAAATGCATAGAAATATGCCCTAAAAACATTATTAAACTAGTCCCCAAAAATCAGAAAGTTTATATTGCATGCAACAATAGGGATAAGGGAAAAGCGGCAAGATCAGTGTGTAAAGTTGCATGTATCGGATGCGGAATATGCGTTAAGGCATGTCCGGTAGATGCAATAACTTTAGAAGACAATTTGGCAATAATAGACACAAAAAAATGCACCAACTGCGGCGAATGCGTTAAAAAATGTCCAACAAAGGCAATAGTAAAACAGTAAAATTTCCCATTGCTATCATAAAAAAAATCTGTATAATGGCGGAATCGTTGGGTCGTTAGCTCAACTAGGCAGAGCAGCGGACTCTTAATCCGTTGGTTGTGGGTTCGATTCCCTCACGGCCTACTAGAGCGAGGGTGGCGGAACTGGCATACGCGCTAGATTTAGGATCTAGTTCCTTTACAGGAATGCGGGTTCAACTCCCGCCTCTCGCACTGACAAGTTTTATGCGGGTGTAGCTCAGTGGTAGAGCCCTTCGTTGCCAACGAAGTGGTCGTGGGTTCGAATCTCATCACCCGCTCTGGTGTAGTAGAAAAGTGAATTGTTAATAATAAAGTAAGGAAGGAACAATGGCAGACATTGGTAACAAAGATATTAAGGTAGATATTAAAGATCTTGAAAATTGTAGCCGTCTATTAAAGATTGAAATCCCGGTTGAACTGGTTGAGAAAGAGACAAAAGATGCATACAGCACTCTCCAGAAAACTGCGTCTGTACATGGATTCAGACCAGGAAAAATCCCACATTCTATTTTAAAGATACGCTTCGGAGAAGCTCTAAAAGAGGAAATTAAGGAAAAACTTATTAATCAAAGCTACCAAGATATACTCAAGAAGAAGAATCTAATCCCTATTTCCGAGCCCAAGATAGATAATATCACATTTGAAGAGGGAAAACCATTTGCGTATGAGATGACTTTAGAAATAAAACCTGATATAAAACTTGCCAACTACAAGGAATTAGAGATATCTAAGAAACCTGTTAATATTTCAGACGATGACATTAATAATGTACTTAAAATGAGACAAGAGCAAAGCGCGGAATTTGTTCCAGTAAATCGAGCTGCAAGGATTAGTGATCAAATAATAATGGATTACGAGATAATCACTAATAATGCACCATCAAAAAAACAGACCAACGCTCCGTATATACTAGGCTCTAAGATGTTCCCTGAAAAAGCAGAGAAAGAGCTTGTCGGAGCAAAGATAGGAGACAATAAGGAGATTGAAAATTTAAAGACTGTTTATAAAATAACTATTA
>Ga0075121_1000569_pt1 | contig 25404 bp, 28 predicted proteins | sample AntAceMetag02UKG_FD_69793 | JGI IMG/M metagenome (GOLD analysis project Ga0075121, IMG submission 69793) | Saline lake microbial communities from Ace Lake, Antarctica - Antarctic Ace Lake Metagenome 02UKG | ecosystem: Environmental > Aquatic > Non-marine Saline and Alkaline > Saline | place... | reverse complement strand
AACTCTCCAAACAATTTAACTTGCCGCAAACAAGATCGCCCTGATTATTCCTTCCAAATTTATTTGCTGGTTTTCTCATCTAATTTCTCTCACTACTTTTGGTAGCTAAACTGTTACAAACTTTATACCAAAAAATCTTATTAAAAACAATGTTCCCTTTCTTGACAGCACTATCAGTGGTGTGCTAGTTTACTGATATTATGAAAATTAGATTACAGAAGGTTCTTGCAGACGCTGGTGTTGCGTCAAGAAGGGCATGTGATGAACTAATTGACGAAGGGCTTGTAAAGGTAAATAATCAGGTTGTTACAAGCTCAGGTCTAAGGGTTGATCCGGAAAAGGACAGAATTACTTATAAGGAAAAATCTCTTAAACCGGAGAAAAAATTCTATGTTATGGTAAATAAGCCAAAGGGATATATTTGTACCAACAATGATGAAAAAGGAAGGCGAAAGACGGTAGATATTGTTAAGGATATACCTGCGAGGCTTTATACAGTTGGTAGGCTTGACTGGGATGTAGAGGGATTGATAATCCTGACAAATGACGGTGATTTTGCATATAAACTAACGCATCCGAAATATCATGTTCCAAAAACATATATTGTGAAGATCAAAGGAGCTATAGAATCAAAACATGTTGCGAAGATTTTTTCAGGTATTTATGTAGACGGAAGAAGAACGCAACCCGCAAAAGCGGAAATATTAAAGACTTCCAGGCAGATCTCGCATGTAAAGCTAACGTTGTTCGAAGGCAGGAAAAGAGAAATAAAACGTATGTTCTTTCAATTGGGATATAATGTTTATCATATTAAGAGAACTTCTATAAATGGACTTAAACTTGGAAGTCTACAGCCCGGAAGATATAGAAATTTAAGAAATTATGAGATAGAAAGACTTATGCGCCTGTAGTTCAGTTGGATAGAACGACAGATTCCGGATCTGTAGGTCGGGGGTTCGAATCCCTTCAGGCGTACTACAAAAAGGAGGTGATAAAAATGGCACATGAAAAGGATAAAGGACAAAAGAGTGATAAAAAAGAGGCTAAACTTTCATTAAAGGAGAAAAGAAAGCAGAAGAAGCAAAAGAAGCAGGAGAATGAATAAGAAATTCATAGAGAAACTTCGCACTTTGCCATATCATGAACTTGGTTTTGCTAAAGTAGACACCGATAGAGATATTCGTGTGGGAACAGGCGAGGTTATTTTCTGCAGAGGTAAAACTGTCTTTCAAATAGTAGCAATTGCGCAGGTTATTTTAGAGAGTAGTAATAAACTCCTTGTTACAAAGGCGAATCCAGAGATTTTTAAAGCAATAAAATCAAAATGGAGTAAAGCATCCTTTCATAAAGAAGCATCCATAATTACAGTCGGTAAATTTCCTAAAAAAACAACAAATAAGAATATTCTTATACTTACAGCTGGTACTGCTGATATCCCTATTGCAGAGGAAGCCTCAGTTACTGCAGAATTTCTTGGAAATAAGGTTAAAAGGATCTATGACGTTGGAGTTGCTGGAATACACAGGCTGTTTAAGAATCTGGATGAAATCCAGTCTGCGAATGTTATTATTGTAGCTGCCGGAATGGATGGAGCTCTTGCCAGCGTCGTAGGTGGTATTACTCCAAAACCTGTTATTGGGGTACCGACAAGTGTTGGATATGGTGCTAGTTTTTCTGGTATTACACCTCTTCTTACAATGCTCAATAGCTGTGCTGAAGGGGTTGTTGTCGTAAATATAGATAACGGCTTCGGCGCCGGTTATTTTGCAAGTCTTATAAACAAATGAAGATTTTTCTTCTCTCAATAACTTTTCTAAAAGCGGAAACATAGGAGAATAATAATGGCTAAAAGAAAGATTGGTGTGATTGTTGATAGTTTGAAGCTTGGCGTCTTGGACGGTATAAAAAAAGCAAAAGAGATTGGAGCAGACGGGTGTCAGTTTTATGTAACTAATGGAGAACTCTATCCTGATAATTTTGCAAAAGAAAAAAGAAAAGAGCTTAAGAAGTTTATAACTGATTTGGGGCTGGAAATCACAGCGCTTTGTGCTGATTTTGATTGGATTAAAGGATTTACAGATGCTGAATTCAACAAGATCAATATCCCTAGGATAAAAAAATGCATTGATTTAGCATGTGATTTGGAAACAAATGTTGTAACAATGCATATAGGTAAGTTCCCACAGGATGAGAGCCATCAAGTTTATCAGGAGACATTCAGGACAACTGTTGAGCTTGGAAGATATGCCGAAGAAAGGAGTGTTATCCTAGCAACTGAAACAGGACCTGAAGACCCAGCAGAACTTAAAATATTTCTGAATAGGGTTTCAAGTAAAGGAATTGGTGTGAATTATGACCCTGCAAATCTTGTAATGTGCGGTCCGTTTGACCACATAGGAGGAGTAGAAATTCTTAAAGATTATATCTGCCACACTCATGCAAAGGATGGGGTATGTCTTGGTAACGGCAAATACATAGAACTTCCTCTTGGCGAGGGAGGGGTTGTTTTTGAATATTATCTCAAAGCTCTTGATGAGATAGGATATGACGGATACCTTACAATTGAGAGAGAATCTGGAAATGACCGCGTAGAAGATGTGAAAAAAGCTGTAGAATTTTTAAAAACTTTTTGAGCTGGCAATAATACTGTCTTTTGCCATCATTGCTGAGCCTATTATACCTGCCTCTTCTCCAAGCTGAGCGTGAACGATTTGAATCTTTTCTGCAAGAAACGGAAAAATTCGTTCTTTGGTCATATTTCTAAGCGGGTCAAAAAGATATTTGCCAGCATTAGCTACTCCGCCGCCAATTACTATTAGCTCAGGATTTAGAACGTTTATAATACCGGCAAGCGCAGTTGCCAGATATTGAGCAGTTTCTTTCCATATTTCAATCGCGAGCATGTCTCCCATTGCAGCAGCTTCATAAACAACCTTGGGCGTTACTTTCTTCAAATCTCCTCCAACCAGTTTTGGAATTATACTTTCTTTTTCATGTGTGAGCTTTTCAACGGTTCTTTTTATGATTCTATCTCTGCCGATATAGCTTTCAAGGCATGCTCTTCCGCCGCATATGCATTTCGGGCCATCAACATTTACTGGTATGTGTCCGATTTCCCCTGCGCTAAGCGAGCTTCCGCGATAGATCTTTCCATCTATTATTATTCCTCCACCAACACCTGTGCCAAGAGTCAGACATACAATATTTATTGCATTTTTCCCTGCGCCGCACTTTAACTCGCCGTATGCCATGACATTGACATCATTATCAACAGATGTTGGAATATCTAAAGTGGACTCAACGTATTCTTTCATATGTACATTCTCAAACCCTTTGATATTTGTTAACCCGCGTATTATTCCTTTTTCACTGTCTACAAGCCCTGGAGTTCCTATGCCAATACCCGTTATTTCCGATTTCTTTTTTCCTGTCTTATTTAGAAGGTTTTCAATAACATCAACAATTTGTTTCAATACGATGTCTTTGCCCTTTCCTGTATTTACTACAATTTTCTCTAAGATTTTGCCGTCTAAGTCTAACAAGGCTGTTTTTAGATTTGTTCCACCAAGGTCTACTCCGATTAAAAAAGGTTTATTCATAATACCTCCCTTGTTTTATATCTAAAACGAACGGTAAACTGGATAACAATGCAAATGGTCATAAAAATTATGCACATAGAATATGCTCCGGATGCAGAAAATGTTTTTGCTATAATTCCGCCCAGAAGTGTTCCAAATAAACTTCCACTCATTATAATCGCTTCATGAAAACCTGTTTTTTCGCTTTTTACACTCCGCGCTTGTGAACTGTAGAATAAACTTGAAGAATATAAAAAGCCAACGGATACTCCTATTAGAGAGAAAGCCAATATCCACCACATAACATTATGGGAGAAAACAAGTATTATAAGTCCGGATATCAACATAAGCTCATAGAAAAACAAATGTGTGAATGAGTACTGCCATCTATGATTTAATCTGAGAAGAAAAAACATTACAACCTGAAATATGCCTAAAATTGCTCTGAGGGAACCTATGATTAATGGAGACATGCCTGCGTCTGTAGCAAATTTCGGAAAAAGCCAGACTATGACTCCCATAGAAAAGAACACAGCAAATACACCTATCCATGCAAGTATCAGGAAGAATCTAGACTGCGATTGATCGCTCTTCTTCTTATTTTGAGTAGTACATTCTATTGTTGGATTAGTTAATTTATTATGGATATGTCTAGCTACAAGAGATGCTCCTATAAAACTCATTATCAGGTTAAGAATAAATATCATCTTAATATTTATGCCAGAAATAATGAGTCCACTCACAAAACATCCTATAACTCCGGCAGAACTCCATCCAATACTAAATTCTTGAAGATTACGAGTAGTCTGAGCAGGATCTAATCCAATAGTTATATGGGATTGATATGCAGGCCAGAACATTGACAGAACTATACCCATTAATCCGCACAACGCAATGATAGCGGGAATATTATTTAATAGCAGAAATCCAAGTATTATAAAAGGATATGTAATGGATACAGACAGAATAGCAATTCTTTTATTGATGCGATTTGACAGCAAGCTTTGAAGTATACATAATGGCGCGTAGAAGATTGAAAATACACTTCCTGCCAGACCCAGAACAAACGGATTGCTGATTCCTAGATCAATTATACGAAGCGGGATTGCAATAAAGAGACTTGCCTGGATAAAACCATATATAAAGGGGATTATAAATATATTTATCATTTGAATTTTCTCTCGGCTAGTATGCCAACTACGGCATACACTGTCAACAAGAGAATCTGGTTGTTTTTAAAGGGCGAAAATGGTATTTTGCTTAAGGTAAAAGGAGGTAACCAATGTTTGAAACACTGAGACATGATGTACAGGCTGTGTTTGACAGAGATCCCGCGGCAAGGAATATATTGGAGGTTTTAACATATGCAGGACTTCACGCAATTATCTGGCACAGGGCTGCTCATTATCTTCAGGAAAAGGATGTGCCATTCTTTCCAAGACTTATATCTCAAATAGCCCGTTTTTTTACAGGAATTGAAATTCATCCCAGTGCGGAGATTAGCAGAGGCATCTTTATTGATCACGGTATGGGAGTTGTAATTGGAGAGACAACAGTTATCGGGGACAATGTAACCTTATTTCAAGGTGTTACACTTGGAGGAACAGGTAAGGAAAAAGGGAAGAGACATCCTACGCTTGGGAATAACATTGTTGTCGGTGCAGGGGCAAAGATTCTTGGTAATATTATTATCGGCAACAATGTAATGGTTGGTGCTAATGCTGTAGTACTAAAGGATGTGCCTTCGGACTGCACAGTAGTTGGTATTCCCGGGAGAATAACACGAAAGAAGGGGAGAAAAGTTGCGGGCATAAGTCTTGACCACACAAACCTGCCGGATCCAATTGCAGAAAAAATCAAACATCTTGAGAAGATGATAAATGAAACATCGTCCTATATGAAGAACTGGGAAAAGGGGAAAAAGAAGGATGCTTAAGGTTTATAATACGCTTACGGGCAAAAAAGAGGAATTTTACTCTCTAGTTTCAGACAAAGTCAGGATGTACAACTGCGGTCCTACCGTGTATGACTATTTCCATATTGGAAATGCAAGGAACTTTATTGTTTTTGATGTAATAAGGAGATATCTCAAGCACAAAGGGTATAAGGTTGCATTTGTCCAGAATATTACGGACATTGACGATAAGATTATAAACCGGGCAAATAAAGAGAAGGTCACTGCTGAGAGTATAGCTAATAAGTATACAGACGCTTTTTTTGAAGACTTGGAGACTTTGGGAATTCCAAAGCCTGACATATGTCCAAAGGCAACGGAACATGTTCCTGATATTATTTCTTTGATTAAAAAACTTATGGATGCAGGTTTTGCCTATCGGGTTAGTGGCGATGTATTTTTTGAAGTAGGCAAGTTTTCGGATTATGGTAAACTATCAAAACGTATATTTGACGAGGTAAAGCAATGTGCTAGGGTAAAGGCAGATAAGCGCAAGAAGTCGCCCCGCGATTTTGCTTTGTGGAAAAGCGCTAAACCCGATGAACCAAGCTGGGACAGCCCATGGGGTAAGGGCAGACCTGGATGGCATATTGAATGTTCTGCTATGAGCATGAAATACCTTGGGGAAACATTCGACATACATTCCGGCGGACAGGATCTGATATTTCCTCATCATGAAAATGAAATAGCTCAGAGCGAGGCGACAACAGGTAAGCCATTTGTCAAGTATTGGTTTCATAACGGATTTTTGAATATAAATGGAGAGAAGATGTCTAAGTCTCTTGGCAACTTCTTTTTAGTGAGGGACATACTTAAAAAGTTTAGCCCTCAAGTTGTGCGATATTTTATGATATCTGCTCACTACCGCAGCCCGCTTGATTTTAGCGAAAAAAGCATGAATGAATCGGTAAAGGCTTTTGAGAGAATAGAAAATTGTTTTGATAACATTAGGGAAAATATAAAGGATTTAGATTCCTCTAAAATACACACTCGTAGTGAATGGCTAAACAAGTTTGAGAAAGCTATGGACGATGATTTTAATACAGCATCTGCTCTAGGAGTTGTATTTGATTTAATAACTGAAATTAATAGTTTAATAGCAGATGAAGGCAAGGACTCTGCTCAATTAAAACATGATATTCTTAATCTTGAAACATTTTGTTCTCTACTTGGGATTCTGCCCAATAGAGAGGATAAAGAATTGGATAAAGATTTGCTGGATTTAATAGAAGAACGAATCAAGGCTCGCAGAAATAGAGACTGGCAGGAAGCGGACAGAATCCGGAGCATGTTGGAAGAGAGAGGCATTGTTCTCAAAGACAATCCTGACGGAACAACTGCATGGAAGAGGAAAGACAAATAGAAATACTGAAAAAAGGAGATGACAATATGAATATTCTTATAATAGGAGCTCATCCTGATGATTCTGAGGTTTGTACAGGAGGCTTTGCCACATTATGTAGGAAGAAAGGATATAGATTGAGATTTATGTCAATGACAAATGGATGTACAGGACATTTCAAAATAGGTGGTGTTGAACTTGTGAAAATAAGGCAAAAAGAAGCACAAAATGCGGCTTCTATTATCGGCGCAGAATCATTCATAATGGATATCCCAAATAATGGGCTTGAAGTAAATCTTCCATATAGATACAGGCTTATAGAGATAATTAGGGAGTTCAAAGCAGATATAATTATTTCTCACAGACCAAACGACTATCATCCAGATCACAGAAATACCTCACAACTTGTTCAGGATACATCAACAGCTGTCAATAACCCAAACGTTTGTTCTCTAACTCAACCCTTAGCGAAAAACCCTACATATCTTTATGTAGGAGATCGGTTTCAAAAACCTTATCCATTTATTCCTGATGTTATTTTTGATATAGATTCTATAATAGATACAAAGATAGATATGCTCCACTGCCATGCCTCCCAGTTTTACCAGTGGCTTCCATGGGAAAAAGGCTGGTTAGACAAAGTTCCTAAAGAAGAAGGTGAAAAGAAGAGATGGCTGAAGGAATGGAGAGGGCAGGAAGATATTGATATAGCTAATCGCTTTAGAGATAAGCTCGTAGAAAAATATGGCAAGGAAAAAGGACAAAAGGTAAAGTATGCAGAGGCTTTTGAATGTTCTGAATATGGAACTGTCTTGTCAAAGAAAGAGCTGAATCAAATTTTCGATTTTTAGAAACACATGATAATTAAAAAAGACAAAGACCAGATAAACGGATATTTAGAGGACGCTTCCAATTTAGAGGGAGGAAATAATGACAAAATATGATATTGCAATAATCGGGGGAGGACCGGGTGGTTACGTTGCCGCGATAAGAGCGGCACAATTAGGTGCTAAGGTTTGTGTTATTGAAAAGGATGAAGTGCTTGGAGGTACATGTCTTAACAGAGGATGCATTCCTACAAAAGCTATTCTTCATTCCGCAAAGATATATAGAAATATTGGCAGTGCGGAAAAATTCGGAATAAATACTTCAGAGACATCTCTGGATTATGGGAAAGTTATAAATAGAAAAAATCAGATAGTTAGCAGACTGACAAATGGTATTAAGTTTTTATTTAAGACCAATGCTATTGAAATAATAAAGGGGAAAGCAGAAATTCTGTCTCCGGGAGTAATAGGAATAACGGAAGATTCTCAACGATCTGAAGTGGAGGCAAGCAATATAATAATAGCAACCGGTTCAGAACCTATGAAATTGACTGATATTACAACGGATGGAGAAATAATTCAGACAAGCAGAGATATTCTTTCCTGCGATAAGCTTCCCAAAAGTATTTTAATAATAGGAGCAGGTGCTATTGGCTGTGAATTTGCAGATATTTTCAATTCTTTTGGAGTAAAGGTAAAATTAGTTGAGATGATGGATCATATACTGCCTGAAGAAGATAATGAGATTGCAGGTCAGCTTGAGAGCATTTTCAAAAAGAGAGGCATTGAAGTTTTTACTCAGACAAAAGTTAATAAAGTTGAAAAGAAAGATTCTTCGGCAAATGTATATTTGTCAGGAGATAAGACATTTGAAGTAGATAGAGTGCTTGTCGCAGTTGGAAGAAGTTCGAATATTTCTGGAATTGGATTGGAAGAAAATCAAATAAAACTGGATAAAAATAAGATTCCAGTAAATGAATATATGCAGACAAATATTTCGCATATCTATGCGATAGGGGATATTACGCCAGGTCCCATGCTTGCGCATGTTGCTTCAAAGGAGGGAATTGTGGCTGTGGAGCATATAATGGGTATGGATTCAAAAATGGATTATAAAGTTATACCATCCTGTGTATATACGGATCCTGAAGTAGCAGGAGTTGGCCTAACCGAGCAGAAAGCAAAAGAGGCTCATGAAATAAAGATAGGCAGATTTCCTTTAATGGCAAGCGGGAAGGCGATGTGTATAGGAGAGACAGAAGGCTTGGTTAAGATTATAGCTGACAAGGAGACTGATGAGATTTTGGGAGTAAGGATGATTGCTCCTCATGCAACAGAACTAATTGCCGAGTGCGTACTGGCAATAAAGGCCGAATGTACATACAAGGAACTTGCAGAAACAATCCACGCGCATCCAACCCTGTCTGAAGCAATTATGGAAGCAGCAGAGGATGTGGATAACATGGCTATAAGTTTGCCTAAAAAATCCTGAAAAATGCTTACTATCAATACACTTGTACCTATTATCATTATTATATTTTTGGGCGCTGTTTTGCGAAGCACCAAATTTATAACAGCTGATATATTTCGCGCAAATAACAGTCTGGTTTATTGGATAGCTCTTCCATGTTTGCTTTTCTATAAAACTGCTACAACCTCTGCTCATGGAACAGCCGCGATGCGCATTTTTTTAATACTTATTGGAGGGATGTTTGTTTGTATAATACTTGGTTATTTATGTGCATGGCTATTGCGTTTACCGAATTCATCGCGCAGTGCCTTTGTTCAAGGGGCATACAGAGGCAATTTGGTTTATGTCGGTATTCCTGTGATTCTTTTTGCCATGGCTGGTACGAATGGGCAAGGCAGTGGAGAAATGGAATCTCTGGCAATTCTATCTATTGCGCCACTTATCCCAATTTATAATATTGCCGCAGTCATAATATTACTAGCAGGGCAGAAGCGTAACGGGACAAGTAAGCGTAGGCATCTGAAGATGGTATTGCTTAAAGTGATGAAGAATCCTCTCATATTATCCTGTGTCGCAGGGATAGGGTACTCCCTTACCGGGTGGCAGCTTCCGTTACTGGCTCAGCGAACATGCATTGTCATTGGCAAGATTGCTCTGCCGCTGGCACTTCTGGGGATTGGAGCCTCTCTCAGTTTCAAGTCTGTTCAGAATGGATTAGTAAGCAACTTAACAGCATCCATTATTAAGGTTGTTTGTGGTCCTATCATAATGTTTTTTATTGGCAGACAGCTTGGGCTAGGCCACACAGAACTGCGGATTGCAATGCTTTTCCTTGCATGTCCAACAGCGGCTGCATCCTTTATAATGGCAGAAGAACTTGGGGCGGACGGAAAATTGGCAAGCGGTATTATTGTAACATCTACCATAATGTCAATTCTTTCTATTGCAATTATTCTTATGTTTGTATAAGTATATGAGGATACACAAGAGTGAGAAGATGATACGTAATGTTTTTCGAGAGAAGGTGGTTAGCACGCGAAATCAAGGTAAACGTTTGGTAGCTCCGCTTGCCGGATTTCCTGGCATTAACATGACGAATTGCACAATCAAACTCGCTCAACAGAACTATGGCGAGCATTTCAAGGTCATGAAGGCAATTGCAGAATCATTTGAGCCGGATGTGATATTTCCGCTAATGGACTTGTCCGTTGAGGCCAATGCTCTGGGCAGATATACAGTCTTCCCAAAGACGGATTCAGCAACCGTCGTCAGGGATAAATTCTCCATTGGTGAATTAATAAGTAAAAAGGATATCAATATGTCCTTTGACACACGGCTTCTCGGCTATGTTGAGACGCTAAAACTGATGTCTATTGGATTGTCGGAGTCGATTATAAAAGGAGCTTATGTGACAGGTCCTTATTCTCTCGCGGCTCTCATAATGGGCGCCGATGATGCCGCCATGGCAACCATCTTGCGACCCGACGATTTACATGAACTCTGCCAATTCACAACGGAGAAGATCCAGAAATATATCAGACTTCTCATTGCGGCTGGAGCTCAGGTCATCTGTATTCTTGAGCCAAGCGCTGTGATGCTAGGTCCCGACCATTTCCGTTTGTTTTCTGCTAACTACGTACATCATATTGTTGACAGTTGCAAATACACCGGGGTGGCTACAATCTATCACACTTGCGGAAACACAATGCATTTGGTAGGAAAGATGGCTGAGGCAGGGATTGACGCGATAAGTCTCGATTCCTCTGATGCCGGCGTAGACCTTCCTGCGGTTGCCAAGACACTGTCATCAGACGTTGTTATCATGGGCAACATCAATCCAACGGGAGTCATTCTTAATGGTAGTCCTAAAGATGTTGAAACAGAAGTAAACGACCTACTAAAACGGATGGCACCCTACCCCAATTTTGTCCTGAGCACCGGGTGTGATCTACCCCAAGAAACTCCGCTGGAGAACATCCATTCCTTTATGCAGGCCGGTCGCCGATATCGGGCAAGATAATTAATTCTCATAGAAGCACATAATGATATAGAATCCAGAAATTAAAATTATTGAGATTTTAAGTCATTTTAAGTATAGTAATTCTAATGCAGGTAAACTTGGAGGTTATAAACAATTATGGAAAATATTTTAATTAATCAATCGGTAGCTATACTATGTGATGGGAACAATATTGAACGGAGTATCCATGGGCTTTCTAAAACAAAAAACACAATGATCAATTTCGATAAGTTAATTCCGAAATTACTAAATGGCAGAGGATTAAACAGGCTGCTTTATTTTAGAGAAGGGAAGTCCATATCTTCGAAATTCGCAGATAGATTATATGAGAACTATTATGGTTCTGTTATTCCGTGTCATAAATCTGCCGATATTCCGCTTTCTATCAAAGCAACGCAACTTTCTTCAAAGGTTGACACCATTATCATTATGTCAGGGGATTCGGATTTTGTGGATTTGGTTTTACATCTGAAAGGGGAAGGCGTAAGGGTAGAAATTGCTGCAGTAAAAGAAACAACTGCCAAGATATTAATTGATGAAGCAGACTATTTTCATGAAATAACCGAAGAAGATTGGTTTGTATATAAACCACCAAAAAAGACGAAGTAAGAATGGAGTCGTTTTGATGAGTAATCATTTTCCCCGTATTCTGGCAGGCGTATATTTTCTATTTTTTATAGTTCTTGCTATTTCTCCTGTTTCGAGAGAAGTCTGGATAGCTGAAATGATACCAGTGGTAGCAATATTTATGTTGTTGGTATTTACATATAGAAAGTTCCGTTTTAGTAATTTTGCCTATGGTTTGTTATCTATCTGGATATTTTGGCATACGGTCGGTGGGCACTATACGTTTGCTAATGTACCATTTGGATGGGTCACTGAAATGCTTGGCACAGGGAGAAATCATTTTGACCGTATCGGGCATTTTGTTATCGGATTTTACGCTTATGGTATGGCGGAGTTGCTGTTGAGAAAAGAACATTGTGGATTCAAATTGGCAATGATTTTTAGTTTGTTTTTTATAATGAGTGTGGCTGCAGGATATGAGATTATCGAGTGGTGGTATGCTGTCGTTGAAGGAGGAAGTTCAGGGATAGAGTTTCTAGGGTCGCAAGGAGACATATGGGACGCTCAAAAGGATATGTTATCGGATACGTTGGGGGCGATTACATCGCTGATAATGTTTTATTTTATCCGACCGGATAAGAAGGTAGCATTTAAATGAAAGCGGTATGTAACGTTTTAGATACTGGACTTAAGGATTATATGGAAGCATATAATCTTCAAAAAGAGTTATTGGTTAAAAGAATTAAAAATGAGATTCCTGATACACTTATTTTAACAGAACATACTCCTACGTTTACAATAGGCAGAAAAGGCGGCAGGGAAAATCTTCTTGTTAATGAGGAGATTCTAGAAAAAAACGGAATAAAAGTTTACGAGATAGATAGGGGAGGGGATGTTACTTATCATGGGCCCGGTCAGATAGTAGGTTATCCGATTATAAATCTTTCGGAATGGAACAAGGATATACATCTTTATTTGAGGAGTTTGGAAGAGGTGATAATTAGATTTTTATCGCATTTCAAAATAACGGCCGGCAGAATAAATGATTACACGGGTGTTTGGGTAGGAAATGAAAAGATTGCAGCAATAGGTATTGGCGTGAGCAAATGGACAACTTTTCACGGGTTTTGTATAAATATTAATCCGAACAAAAAACATTTTAGGATGATAACTCCGTGTGGTATAAGAGATAAAAAAATAACGTCTCTTGATGAATTAACAGGAGAGACAACTGATATGCGCAAAGCGAAACAAGTTCTTGTTACTGAATTCGGGAATTGTTTTGATAGAAGGATAAGATATGCGTAAAAGATTACCCGACTGGCTCAAAAAAAGAATACCGGATATAAAGGCAACGGAAGAGACAAAAAATATTCTTGAAAGGCTGAATTTAAATACTGTGTGTGAAAGCGCAAAGTGTCCGAATATAGGCGAATGTTTTTCTCGTCATACGGCGACTTTTATGATACTCGGCGACATCTGCACACGAAACTGCCGTTTTTGCGCGGTAAAACACGGTGTGCCATTAACGGTTGATAATGATGAACCGAGAAGATTATCCGTGGCAGTTTCACAATTAGGTTTAAAACATGTTGTTATAACTTCTGTAACCAGAGATGATCTCAAAGACTATGGAGCCGGACAATTCGCAGATGTTGTGAATGAAATTAGAAAACATAACAAAGACACTAGTATAGAGATTCTTACCCCTGATTTTAAAGGGGATATAAATTGTATAGATCATGTTGTTAAATCAAGGCCTGATGTATTTGGACATAATGTTGAAACTGCTCCCGGATTATATCAAAAGGTCAGACAGAAAGCGGATTACAACACATCTTTGCATTTACTTGAAGTTGTAAAGAAAATGGATCCCGAAATAATAACCAAATCAGGTATAATGGTTGGGCTAGGGGAAAGCAAAGAAGAAGTTTTAAAGATTATGGATGATCTGAGAGATGTAGATTGCGATTTATTAACGCTCGGTCAATATTTATCTCCGTCACAAAATCACTTTCCTGTTAAAGAATTTATTACACCTGAAATATTTGAGGAATACAAAAAACTTGCAGAAGATAAAGGTTTTTTTATTGCTTCAGGTCCTTTTGTCAGAAGTTCATATAAAGCGGATGAGCTGTTTGCATCTGCAAAACAGAGTGGGAAATTTTGTAATAATTTAAAGGAGAAATAGTAATATGGATTTTATTTTACCGGAGCTCGGAGAGGGGATTGACGAAGCAACGGTTTCCTTTTGGATGTGCGAAAAAGGGGACAAAGTAAATAAAGATGATGATGTAATTGAGATGCTAACGGATAAGGCTACGTTTAATGTTCCTGCGCCGGTATCCGGCGTTTTGAAGGATATCCTTGTCAAAGAAGGAGATGTAGTAAAAGTTGGACAGAAAATAGCGGAGATAGGAGAATAAAATGCAAAAATTATCTGATAGAATAACAAGTATAAAACCGTCAGCTACGTTAGCCATAACTGCCAAAATAAAGGCATTACGCGCGCAAGGGATAGACGTAATTGGTTTTGGCGCGGGAGAGCCTGATTTTGATACTCCTGAATATATTAAGAATGCAGCTATCTCTTCAATAAAGAATGGCTTCACAAAATATACACCTGCATCGGGAACTTTGGAACTTAAAAAGGCGATTTGTGATAAGTTCAAAAATGATAACGGGCTGGATTATTCGCCGGAACAAGTTATTGTTTCATGCGGAGCAAAGCATTCTCTTTATAACCTAATTCAGGTTATGTGTAATCCTGACGATGAGGTTATTATCCCAATACCTTATTGGGTCAGCTATCCTGATATGGCAAAGCTTGCCGGCGCAAAACCTGTTTTCATACAAGGCGTTGAAAAGAATGCTTTTAAAATCGTACCTGATGAATTGGAGAATGCTATAACCGAGAAAACAAAAATTCTGATTATCAACAGCCCCTCAAATCCATGTGGAACCGTGTACTCAAAGGATGAGTTGATGGAGATCGCAGATATTGCCTGTAAACGTGATATTTTTGTAATTTCAGATGAGATATATGAGGAAATAATCTATGACGGGCTAAGACATATTAGTATAGCATCTTTGAACAGTGATATTAAAGAACGAACCATAGTAGTAAACGGGGTTTCAAAAACCTATTCAATGACAGGGTGGAGAATCGGCTATGCGGCAGGAGATGCAGACATAATAAAAGCGGCAGGCAAGCTTCAAAGCCAGAGTACATCCAATCCGACATCCATTTCTCAGAAAGCAGCTTTAACTGCTATACAGGAAAAAACGAATGATGTTGCCAACATGGTGAACGAGTTTGGGAAAAGGCGTGATTATATCGTAGGAAGATTAAACGATATAGACAATATCTCATGCCAGAAGCCAAAAGGGGCTTTTTATGTATTTTCGAATATATCTGCATATTATGGAAAAGAGCATGATGGCAACAGAATAAATACAGACATAGATTTATGCAATTTTCTTCTGGACGTTGCCAAAGTTGGCGTTATCCCCGGATCTGCCTTCGGCTCTCCACATCACATCAGAATGTCATATGCTACATCAATGGGGAGCATAAAAGAAGGTATGAATAGAATGGAATCTGCACTGAAAGAATTGAGATAAACAGCCAGTCTGTTTATTTGATTTGCCATGCTGATTGTGATATCGTAACATCAAAGTTGAATTGATGGAGACTGGAATGAAAAAGGTTGGGGTTGGGCTTATAGGATTTGGGACAATAGGAACCGGTCTTATAAAAATAATTCAAAAAGAAAAACAGACAGAGTTAAAATATGTAGTGGATTTAGATATCACAACGCATAGATCCGTGAAGGTTAATAAAACTTTACTTACTACTGATGTGAATAAGGTGCTGAATGACCCGTCGGTTGATGTAATTGTAGAATTAATGGGAGGCATACAGCCTGCAAAGAAGTTTATACTTACGGCATTAAAGAATAAAAAACATGTTGTAACTGCTAATAAAGCGCTTCTTGCGACTCATGGTAATGAGATATTTCAGACGGCAAAAGATAACAATGTGTATGTAAAATTTGAAGCAAGTGTCGCAGGGGGCATTCCTATTATAAAAGCTGTCAGAGACAGTTTCCGTTCATCAGATATAACATCTGTTTTGGGAATAGTTAATGGAACATCTAATTTTATACTTAGCAGGATGTCTCTGGATGGTCAGACTTTCTCCGCGGCATTAAAAGATGCTCAAGGTTTAGGGTATTCGGAAGCTGACGCATCTCTTGATATAGACGGTGTTGATTCTGCTCATAAAATAGCGATTCTTAGCTCTATTATTTATAGAACAAGGGTTGATATGGGGCACATTTATGTAGAGGGGATCAGGCATATAACTTTAGAGGATATTCAATACGCTGAAGAATTAGGATATGTAATTAAACCGCTAGCCATAGCAAATAGAGAAGAAAACAAGTTGGATGTTCGTGTGCATCCCGTTCTGATTTCCAAGGAACATTTACTTTCTTCTGTGTCCGATGTGTATAATGCTATATATTTACGTGGCGACAGTATCGGAGAGATGATGTTCTATGGACTTGGGGCAGGACAGATGCCAACAGCCAATGCTGTTTACTCAGATATTATTGACATTGTTGGAAAGATGAGCGCAAAAAGCAATGTAATGGATGATTATTCCTTTGCCAATCGTTTAGATATTAAAGAAACATCAGAGAATAAATTAAGGTATTATATTAGATTCTCAGCAGTAGATAAACCGGGTGTTCTTGCGAAAATTTCCGGCATATTGGGAAACCACAAGATAAGTATAGCTTCAGTAATGCAAAAAGTTAGGAAGCAAAGAGGGGCTGTCCCAATTATTATGATGACTCACGAAGCAGAGGAAAAGAATATTCACTCAGCAATAAGAGGGATTGATAAGCTGGATATTATTAAGAGTAAAAGTATTATCATCCGAGTTAAAGATTAATGCTTGACTACATCATATTAACAGACCAGTCGATTTTCTTGTTTATTAATCAGCATCTCTGGAATTCGTATACAGGGTTTGCAATGTTTGTATTGACGCAATTAGGCAGCGGCTATTTTTTATTACCGCTTGTTATATCAGGGCTATTGATCTTCGACAGAAAAAATGCTTTAAAAGTAATCGTCGTATCAATAATTGCTATTCTTTTCGGAGGAATAATCGTTCATATTCTAAAGGAACTTGTTCAGAGACCCAGACCATTGGCTGAGCCGCTGTTCGAGGCTATAAACATAAACGTGTGCGGACGTGCACTGTGTGGGAAAAACTCGTTTCCATCGGGACACTCCCAAGCCGCTTTCTCAATAGCTGCAGTGCTGTCTGGTTATTATAAAAAACGATTTCTATTATTCTATTTATTGGCTGGTCTGGCTGCCTTCTCCAGAGTCTATATAGGAGTGCATTATCCACTTGATATAATTACAGGTAGTGTGATCGGGTATCTATCGGCAAAACTGATTTTAAGAGGAGATCAAAGATTCAACATTAAGGAGGCAAGTTAGATTATGTGGAACGGTCTTATAAACAAGTATAGAAAATATCTTCCTGTGTCTGATGCTACTCCGGTAATAACATTAAATGAAGGCAATACTCCTTTGATCCTTTCCGAGAGGCTTTCAAACGTAACAGGAACAAGAGTGTTTCTAAAATTTGAAGGAACAAATCCAACAGGTTCTTTTAAGGACCGTGGAATGACAATGGCAATTTCAAAGGCGCTGGAAAGTGGCGCAAAGGCAGTAATGTGCGCATCAACCGGTAATACTTCAGCATCCGCCGCAGCATATTCTGCCAGAGCCGGGCTGAACTGCATTGTGCTGATTCCAGAAGGCGCAATTGCAATGGGCAAGCTTTCTCAAGCTCTTATTCATAACGCAAAGGTTATTGCTGTTAAGGGCAATTTTGACGATGCGCTCAAACTAGTCAGAGAGATAACAGATAATTATCCTATTACTCTGGTTAATTCAATAAATCCGTATAGAATTGAAGGACAGAAAACAGGGGCTTTTGAAATTTGCGATCAGCTTGATGGAAGAGCGCCGGACTTTCATTCAATTCCGGTTGGCAATGCGGGGAATATTACAGCGTACTGGATGGGATATAAAGAATATAAGGAAGCAGGTAAAATTGATAGTCTTCCCAAAATGCTTGGCTTTCAAGCGGCAGGAGCGGCACCCATTGTAAAAGGAGAAATTGTGCATAATCCTGAAACCATTGCAACTGCGATAAGAATTGGTAATCCGGCAAGCTGGAAAAAGGCTGAGAAAGCAAGGGATGAGTCCTCAGGATTAATACACGCGGTTACGGATGGTGAAATCATGGAAGCTTATAAATTGCTGGCAAAGGAGGATGGCGTTTTTGTTGAACCGGCATCAGCAGCGAGTGTGGCAGGAATAATTAAATTAGCAGAGGGTGGTTATTTCAAAAAGCACCGGAATTTGGATAATCATTCTAAACAGATAACAGTTTGTATTCTTACCGGTCATGGTTTGAAGGATCCAGATTGCGCAATAAAGAGCGTTGAGAAACCTGTTGTGTCAGAAGCCAAAGTGGATAATATATTAAAAATTGCAGGAATTAAGTGAGGGTTATCGTATGAGTCTTATTGTGCAAAAATATGGTGGATCATCAGTAGCAAATGTAGAAAGAATTAAGCATGTAGCAAAACTGATTGTTAAGGCAAGAGACGAGTATGACAATGTAGTAGTAGTGGTTTCTGCTATGGGGAAAACTACTGACAATTTGGTAAAAATGGCAGAAGAAATAACGGACTCTCCATCAAACCGTGAGATGGATATGCTTCTTTCTACAGGAGAACGGATCTCTATAGCATTGCTAGCAATGGCGATACACTCTTTAGGGTATGAGGCGATATCCTTTACAGGTTCTCAGGTAGAAATAATTACTGACACGTCTCATACTAAAGCCAGGATATTAAAAATTGGAGCGAAGAGAGTAAGGGAAGAGCTTAAAAGAGGGAAAATTGTGGTTATTGCGGGATTTCAGGGAATAAACACTAATAATGATGTAACAACTTTGGGTCGCGGAGCTTCGGATACTAGCGCTATTGCAATTGCTGCCGCTCTGGGCGCAGATCAGTGCGAAGTATATACTGACGTTGAAGGTGTCTTTACTTCAGATCCAAGGGTAATTCCGGAAGCGAAGAAGATTAAAAATATTACTTATGAAGAGATGCTGGAAATGGCAAGCCTTGGAGCAAAGGTAATGGCACCGCGTTCAATGCAGATAGCTCAGCGGTTTAAGGTACCGCTTCATATACGCTCCAGTTTTATTAACAAACCCGGTACAGTGGTTTTATCAAAAGAGAGGGAAAAAATGGAAGAAGCATTGGTCAGAAGTGTTATATTAAATGAAAATGAGGCAGAGATATCAATTATTGGCATTCCTGATAAGCCGGGAATTGCGGGAACAATTTTCAGTAAGATAGCAGATAAAAATATAAACGTAGATGTGATTATTCAGAACATAAGCACAAAAGGAGTGACTGACATATCTTTTACTGTTGCAAGAGAAGATATAAAGAGGACGCTTGATGTTACTGGTAAATTAAAAAGCATTGTTGATCCTAAGCAAATAGAATGCGACGAGAATATAGCTAAGATCTCAATAGTAGGTATTGGTATGATAACCAATGCGGGGGTTGCGGCAAAGATGTTTCAATCGCTTGGTGAAGACAAAATAAACATCAGAACAATAAGCACATCTGAAATAAAGATTTCATGTTTGGTAGATAAGAAAGAAGGCAAAAAAGCCGCACGAGTCCTTCATAAAGCGTTTGAATTGGACAAGACAGTGTAGTGGATAAAGATATGGAGAAAAAAATGAAAAGAATAGGAATTGTAAAACGTGATACGAAAGAGACCAATGTTGATTTAAAACTTGTTTTGGACGGTAGGGGAGATGCAAATATAGAAACAAAAATCCCTTTTTTTGATCATATGCTTACGTTAATGACAAAGCATGGTTTGTTTGATTTGAATATAAAGGCATGCGGGGATATTGAAGTTGATGATCATCATACGGTTGAAGACGTAGGGATATGTCTTGGCGAAGCGCTCAAGAGTGCTCTTGGTGATAAAAAAGGAATAAGACGCTTTGGATATGCAAGACTTCCAATGGATGAAGCGCTAGGGGAAGTCAGTATTGATATTAGCGGCAGAGCTTTTTTGGTTTTCAATGTAGATGCGCCGGCAAAAAGGATAAAGAAGTTTGAAGTTCAGCTTGTAGAGGAGTTTATGCGCGCATTTGTAAATGCTGCGTCAATTACATTGCACGTAAATCTTATATATGGGAAAAACACTCATCACATATATGAATCTATTTTTAAGGCATTAGGAAAAGCTTTGGATGAGGCAGTAGCAATAGATGCAAGACAGAAAGCTATTCCATCCACAAAAGGTATTCTATAATGCTTGTAATTCCTGCAATAGATATATATCAGGGAAAAGTTGTTCGTCTGAAACAGGGGAGTTTTAATAACATAAAGATATATGGGAACAATCCTCTCGAATATGCTCTCAAGTGGGAAAAAGAAGGCGCAAAAAGAATCCATATTGTTGATTTGGAAGGTGCAAAGACAGGCAGCGTTAAAAATTCGGATGTAATCGCTTCAATATGTAAAGCATTAAAAATTCCTGTTGAAGTAGGAGGGGGGATAAGGGATATTTCTGCAATAGATACCCTGCTGAATAGTGGGGTGCAGTGGGTAATTATTGGCACTCAAGCATGCGCTTCTTCTGGTTTTTTAAAACAAGTTTGCTCTGAATTTGGCGAAAGAATAATTGTTAGTATAGACGCAAAGGACGATAAGGTTGCAGTTCAAGGGTGGCAGAAGGCGTCGGAGTTTACAGTTAAAGATATAATTGAGAAAGTTGAGAATGCAGGGGTTAGAACAGTTGTTTATACTGATATAAGCAGAGACGGTATGTTAATAGGTCCTAATTTGGAAAAACTCAAGAACTTAGTTAATAGAAAAACTGTAAAAATTATAGCATCCGGAGGGATTTCTTGCTTGGATGATATTGAAAAACTAGTTTCAATAAAAGGATTGATGGGAGTAATAGTTGGAAAGGCATTATATGAAAAGAGGTTTTATTTAAAGGCAGCAATTAAATTAACAAGTGGAGAATAAATGTAATGAAGTTTATAGAGCAAGTTAAGTTTGATAAAAACGGATTGGTTCCTGTGATAGTTCAGGATTTTAAGACTTTACAAGTTTTAATGGTGGCGTATATGAACAAAGAGTCGTTGGAAGCAACGCTTAAAACAGAAAAAACTTGTTTCTGGAGCAGGTCAAGAAAGAAGTTGTGGATAAAAGGGGAAACCTCGGGACATATTCAGAAAGTAAAAGAGATTCTTATAGACTGCGACAATGACACACTTCTTATAAAAGCCGAGCAGATAGGCGGAGCATGTCATATGGGCTATAGAACATGTTTCTATAGAAAGTATGATAAAGATGATTTTATAGTTATAGAAAAGAAACTCTTTGATCCTGAGAAAATTTATAAAAAAACTTAATAAGCCGAATAAACTATATTGCCGTTTACTATTGTGTGTTCAACCTTGAAGTTATAGTCGCCTTGCTTTCCGGAAATAGAGCCAATAGTCAAATCAGCAAATTTGTTTTGTTCAATAACTCCAGTAGACTTTAAACCTAGCATATTACAGCTATTGGTAGAAAAGATTTTAGCCATGGATACGAGGGCTTTTTCAAGGTCTGATGCAGGGTGTTTTCTTATCCATATTCCTTCCATTTCTTGTGTTAGCCATGATAACAAATTAGAGAATGCCTTATCTGTTGTAAGTACACTTCCGAAAAGAGTATTTTCTTTTTCTTTAACAGCTATATAATTTGCGTTATCGTCTAACATGCCTTTAACTCCGCCAATTTTAAACTCTTTAACTTTATTACTGCCTGTCGGGAACATAGAATCGGTTATAGCTATAATCTTTGAATCTGTTTTTCTGCTTATTGCGTCTCTAATATAGGCAGGGCTAACATGATAGCCATCCAAAATAAGTTCTGCATAAATTTCATCATTTTTCAGAACGGCTTCGGATGCTCCTCCTCCATTAAACGGTTTATAGGAAGTGTTTGTAGGTCCATTCATAAAGTGTACAAAGTATTTCAATCCTGCTTTCATAGCTTTCTCAATTTGAGAACAGTTAGCTTTTGTGTGACCCACTCCAACTGCTATACTATTTTTTGTTAAGTATTTAATAAGCTTAATTGAGTCTTTACCGTATTCAGGAGCGACGTTTATTAATTTAATCGCATTCGATTCGTTTATTTGATTAAATATCTCTATATTAGGCTTAAACACATAAGTGGGGGACTGAGCTCCTAAAAAATCAGGGCTTATAAAGGTACCTTCAAGAAAAGCACCGCGTAGAAAAGCTCCCTGTGATCCATTGGCTTTGCTCTCCATGAATTTTTTTAGATATTTAAGACATAGCTGAAGGTTTTTTATCGGAGCTACAAAAGTAGAAGGGAACGCAGAGGTTACCCCCTGTCTTGCTTTTTCTATTGCAAGCATAGAGATACCTTTGGAAAAAGCTTTCTCAGAGTCATCGAATGATCTTGTTTCAGGATTATATTTGCCTAATGTAAAATCAAACAGATTACAGCCGTGAAAATGAATATCAACGAATCCCGGAAATATATATTTCCCTTCGGCATTGATTACTTTATCTACAGAGTAGTGTGGCGCTTTCAAGGATATTTTGTCATCTATTACATATAAGTCACAATGTGATATTTTATCCTCAAAAACAATTTTTCCACCTTGTATCTTATAAATATTCACTGATCTTTTAGAAGGATACATTTTTCACAGAGACCCAATGGTTCGCAACAATTATTAAAATACATACTTCACAGTTATATACATTATTTCTTCTCCTGCATCCAAAGCCCACAGCCTTAATTTATTTTGTCCTTTTTCAACAATTTTTTCATAGGCATATGAGCTGGCTTTCCCTTTATGTGGTATTGCATAAACATCTTTTAACTTAGCTCCCGGAGGTAGAGGTACGACTACCCTTCTTTCCTGAGACGAACATAACCTCGCTTCTCGCTCACTATAGGTAACAAAGCATCTTTTAGTAAGCCCGATTGCTGCATACCATCCTTTTAACTTGCCTTCGCAGTGCTTGCGCCAAATCTCAGGATTGTCGATATTTTTACAATTAAGGCAGCTCTCATCACCTTTTTTTATCGGTGCGTTCATATAAGTCTGTATCGCTCCCCTTATCCTTTTGTAATCTTTAGGGCGCATTTTACGATGCTTGATATATGGGTGGATAGCATGCTCAACTGACGAAATTTCGGGAAGTGTAAAAGCTGCCAAACCAAAATAGTATTCCGTCAATTTTGTGAGCGTCACAAACCAACTGTCAATTGAGTATATTACATTATATAACGTACGTGTTGCAATTCGTGCTCTTCTATACCAGGCTGTTGTTTGTCCGTTCCATTCTTCACACATATTACTTATATCGCAGTAAGGCTGCATATAACAATCTGCCGGAGACTGACGCCGCACCAGACAATCCGGCTTGATCTGTTTTGCCTTCTCGTAGGCAAGTTTTGTGGCTTTCATGGACATCAAATCACCTATTCCCCAATCCGGATCATAAAACTCGAATCTGCGCGGATCTACTGCCAGATTATTATTGATAAGCAGCCAGTCGGCATTCAAACATCCCGGTTTATCGCTAAGCAGCCATTCTACTAAGCTCATCATGTATTCTCTTCCCAGGGGATGGGTCCAATCAACATAGACCATATCCTGAGAACCTACTGCGCAGCCATGCTTAATAACTGTAGAAGGATCCTTCTTTTTGCAAATTGCTTCAGGATGTTTATCTGGAAAATCAGTAGCAGTTGGATCAAGCATATATAAATTAATATACAATCCGACATGTATTCCCTTGCCTCTTAGGACGTCAATCGTCTTTCTCAGTCCTTCTGTGCCTCCTAAGGTATTAACAGCTTTTTTTCCGCCATAACCATAGAAATATATCTGGTCAAGTTCTAAATTGGTTTTTCCTTTTATACCGGCATAATTTTCAACATGTTCTGTCCATTTTAACCAGTTCTCCGTTGTTAAAGCTGTAGCTGCATTTCCTTCTGCATCAACATTCATCCATTTACCTTTATTTAATCGATGAATTTCATCAGCAGCTTTAAAAGGAGGATATGTCCACCACTCTGGATGCGATTTTATTTCTTTATTCATCAGCCCGCACTGCTCTGATATAATGCGATGATGGTTAAGTGTGTCATAAGGATCAGTTAATCCCGGTATAAAATATACCCTTGGCGGTCCCCATTCTCTGGCAGTTGGTCTTAGTTCCTCAAAAGTTATATTAAACTTTCCCCTTTTCATTGTTAGACGCGTAACCCCTACTGACAAAGGCCCTGGTATAGACAGGCCCATCCAACTCACTTTTCCTTCAATTGCCAGAGCCCTTACTGGAATATTCCAAATCCAGGTAGGGGGCTTATCTCCGGGATCAGTCATACCGGCACCGTCTTCCTTATCCACATGCATATCTAAATATGCACTCGATAATGGCACATCGAAATTTTCGTCAATACTCCAATGTCTGTCCAGTTCATCTGAAAGGAATGTATGACAACCAATATCAGTTGGATGGCTGTTAGGAAAATACGTAAGTTTTGAAAAATGTTTGCGAGTAGTTTCAATCCAATAACAAACATATCCTTCCCTTATAGCAACATAGATACTGCCTAATGCTTTAACATTCATCTTAAAGCATTCTTTTTCAACTTGTTCCCATTGTTCAGCTTTATAACTTTCTCCTTCAACTTTCGGTATTAATGGAAAACGCATAAATCTTTTACCGTTTTTTGTTATTACCAGATTCTCATCCTCCAATTTAAAACTATAACCCATACTATTCAACTTCATCTTTCCTGTCTCCTTTTTAATTTTCATTTCATAATTTTCTCCAGTCTTCAAGGGTATGACCTGTTTTTACCCTTGCATCAAAGTATGCCTCAAGATTTTCAAGCGGGATATTTCCATGAATACCTACAGGTGTTGACATTGCAAATCATGGAATGTCTTTTGTTTTCTCATGTGCTTCCATAACATGTTTTGTTATCTCTCCAGTTGTACCAAAGGTGAGCAGTTTAGTGTCTATTCCGCCAATAACGATTTTATCTCCAACTTGTTTTAGTATAAGATCGAAATCAGTGGCAGGATTTTCAAACATAAAACCGTCTATTCCTGTTTCTATCAAAGGCTCAATAAAAAAGGCCATATTCCCATCTGCTACGAAAATGACTTTTTTTTCTGCTTTTTTAACAGGTTTCCATAATTCAGCATATCGTGGAAAGATATATTTATCATACCAATTTGGGTGAAAAACAGGACCCCTTGCATCTGCCAGATCGTCATGACAGAAAACAAAGGGACAGTCAACCTCGCAGAGCTCTTTAATTAATTTCAAGGATTCTTCCCAAACCACATCTAATAACTTCTCTTTAAATCCTTCAGGGTCCATGGCTGCTGCAAGCATATATACTTTCCATCCCAAATATTCAACACCCCACATAAAGAACGTGGTATAAAGCTG